>Ga0181418_1000079_pt1 | contig 27332 bp, 47 predicted proteins | sample 41SPOviralmetaG_FD_130143 | JGI IMG/M metagenome (GOLD analysis project Ga0181418, IMG submission 130143) | Marine viral communities from the oligotrophic San Pedro Time Series (SPOT) site, San Pedro Channel, CA, USA - 41 SPOT_SRF_2013-03-13 | ecosystem: Environmental > Aquatic > Marine > Strait...
AATCGTTGTTGGATCCACAGAATAGCCGAAGTCTAATCCATATCCTAATAAGCGTGCTTCAACTGGTATGTTGTCAATCTCTTTCCAATCAGGAATACAAACACCCTCAAGACTTCCAACTTCGCCGAGACCATAGACACGCCACCAATTTGCCCAATACGTTGATGTCTTTCCTTTTTCTTTTGCTTTCTCTATTTCTTTTATAATAGATTCATCTAATACATCGTTGTCTTTATATGTTAGTGTTATATGGTCAGAGTCATTTTGTCCAATAATCTCTTTGTCTACCCAAAACAAGTTTGAGGGATTGTAATCCAACCATATTGTGCCGCTTGTTCTTACAGCTAATTGATTGTATGCGTCAAATGGTACATTATTACACTCATTAATATATAAATCGGTGCGACGTGCTCCTCTCAATTTGTCTGGTTGGTCGCTTGAAAAGAACTCAATGTAACTTCCATTTGTAAATGTATATTTTAAAGTACTTCGATTAAATTGATTCTCTTTGTATCTGTTTAGACTTTTAAGTAATGATGTAAAGTCTTTAACACAACCACGTCTTAAATGTGGTATTGATTCACTTACAACGCTTATTTCTTTGTCTTCATTTTTAATTGCGTAATCTATTAGAATAAGAAGAATACAAATAGTTTTGCCAGCTGATGTGCCTCCACGAACTACTCGTATTCTTTTATTTAAGTCTCTAAGTTTATTTAATGCAATTGTTTTTTTTACAAGCATCCTAATCTACAAACAACGGGACATCCTCGTTAATTGTGATGTCTTTCGTTTCTCTAGGTTTACCAGCATAATAATTATAAAACAACTGAACACATTTAAAATCTGCATCTTCAAGGCCTTTCTTTAATGCTGCAAATGCTAATGGTTCTAATGGTGTCAACTTCTCTATTAGTTTAACCTCATCTTCTTTTGCTTTTCTTCCTGCTCCGTCTCTTTTACCTCCGTGTGCCATCTTGAAATAATTTGATTATTCAACTATATAATAAAAAAACTAACTAATTGTTAATTGGTCTTGATTAATTTGTTCTGTTAACTTCTTTAATCTTTTGTATTGTGTCTCATAAAAACCTTCAATTGTACCAGCTGTTTTAAAGTCCTCTGGATGAGCGTGTATCATATCTTGAATCCTTTCATTTATAATCGCATAGTCTTTTTTTAATTTTGGGTCAAACCCAATCCAATCTTTTACAGTTCTTTCAAAGTGTAACACCGTTGAATGGTCACGTTTCACTGTTTTACCTATTGAAGACAAAGAAATTCGAGTGTATTGTCTTGATAAGTAAAAATACATTCCTCGTGCTTCTACATATTCACGTTTTCTTGTGTTTGTTGTTATGTCTAGTTCGTAGTATTGTTCAACGACTTCTTTTATTATTTGTAAACTCATAGTTTTAATTTATTATTGTGTATTATTTCTTTAATTGTTAAATATCCTGATTCGTGTATTGCTTTTAATATTCCTGCACAAGCCTCATAATGCTCGTCTTTTTCGTATTCGTCTAATGCTTCTTCAAGTTCTAGTATGTCTTTTCCATTTGCTATGTCTACCAACGCCAATAAATAAAACTCTTCAATTAACTTTTTATTCATTTAACCCTAAAATTACATATTTCTTTTTTAAACCATATTGTGGCACATTCTCTAATATATATTTTATTGTTTTTTGTATTTCTCTTCCTGTGTAATTAACTTGATTATGTTCTTTTAATAATAAAACGTCTCCTATTCTGTAAGATGCTTTTTTTCTTAATTCAAAGTTTTTAACTCCACTTTTAATTTGTTCAAAGTATATTGGCAATATTTTTAATTCGTGTTTCAATACTCTTTGTGGTCAAGATATTTTGGCGTGTATCTTTTCTTTTCTTTTATTTTTTCTCCGCTGTATTTAGAATATAATATATCCAAAGTTGTAATTGCTATCTTATCAAATTCAACTATTTCTTTATCGTTATTATTTAAATTCATTTTTAATAAATGTTCTCTTTTTTCTTCTTTTGTTTTTATGTGCCAATCCATTATAATCTATCTTTTATTTGTTCTATTATTTTGTTGTGTTTTTCAGGACTTAAAAAGTCAACCAGCTCCCTTGTATTAAATAAAGTGTATGTGTTTTCAATAAAGTCATTCTTTTCTTTTTTATCTTTTGCTTTGTTGTAGCTTTTTATTTCATAGATTGTAGCGTGGTCAATCATTTTATTTTCTTTTTCGTTGATGCTACATCTTACAATAAAACATTTTATTATTGTGTTGTCTTTTAAAGTAAGATAAGCAAATTTAGATAATTGCCTCAATGTGTTAATACTTACTATGTCATCATTGTTTTTATGGTCTATCATAAATCCATAAGTTTGGCCTATTTTAGTAATAAAGCCGTCAATGTCCATTATAGAACGTTTTCCGTCTGTGTTGTTTGATATTAACCAATTTAAATGATTGTTGTGATAATCTTCTTTGTAATTCATAATTGTTCTGGGGTTATAATGTCAAATATACTAATTTGATTTTGTGCTATATGTTTATATACTTCTGATTTAAATTTAATTATGTTTATATTGTCGTTTGTTTCTTCGCCTATATACTTGTAACTTTTTGTTACACTTTCTTTTATTAGTTTAATTCCTGTATTAAATTGTATTTCTCCTTTTTTTTCTCGTTCTAATAATCTATTATTATTTTTTTTAATTTGTTCGATGTCATTACTTTCACGTGATAATTTCCAATTGTGAACGTTTCTACTCATCCCATTAAACAAAGATGGATTACTTGTTTTTATATAAAGACTTTTATTATCCTTTTTATACATAGAACCAAAATAGTTTAACAATTTAATTCCAATGCCTAGGCCTTGAAAGTCTGGCAAAACTACAATCCTGCTGATTCTATACGCGTTTTGAATAGTTCCAGATGGCAATGGTAATATACCAACAAAAGCAACTGGCTTACTATTATATAAAACAACATAACACTTACACGCTTTGTTTAAATCTTCGGTTAAATAATGATGTTGTTTGAATAAGTTCCAAGTTTCATATCGACATCGAAATATCTGAAGTTCAATTTCTGGTCTTCGCCTTCGATGTGTCGCTATCTCAAGACGACCTTTTTGTGGTGAGTATATCCAATCTGGTTGTAACCAATTCATTATATCAAAATGACACGACGCTAGAACTATTCTTTTATTGTTTCGTCTTATATACTTTTGTAACGCGTTGCTCATTGCTTTTGCTACATCTCTATCAACAACACTTGTATATTCATCAATTAATATAGTTTCGTTTTGAGTTGCTTTGCCAACTATGTAAGCAAGATTTGCTCTGTATTGTTCTCCATTAGATAAAACTCTATAAGGCCGTAACCAAGTGGGAACTGAAGACAAACCCATTGAAGATAATAATTGAGTTGCTTCGTCTGGTGATAACCAATCAAAGTTTGATATTAAAGCTTTGTCGTGGTCAAAATAACTTTTATCAAATGACTTTTTAAAATAGTGTTTTAATATAGATGTTTTACCAGAGCCACTCCCACCATATACAACACCAATGTTAAAATCTTTTGGCATTGAATCTAAATTAGCATTGATAGTTATTTTTGATTCTTGACTATTTTGTATATCAAAACCATCACACACATATTGTGTATATTTATCATTAATTATTTTATTTGATAATTCTATTTTCATTACTTGTATTCTGGTTGTGATATTATTATTTCGTCTAAGTGCATACTTAACGAGTCAGATATTTCTTCCAATGTTTTGTTTTGAAATTGTGTTTTATATATTTCAATAGCTTTATAAAACTTATCTTCTCCACTTTTTAAAACATCTTTAGAACAATGAACCAAACCAGGTCGTCCATTCATTTTATTAATTGGAATAAAACTGAAATAATCTCTTTCAAATAATTGACAATATATAAATGCTTGCAAATCGTAATCAGTTGATTTTATTTTCCACCAATTAAAATCTTTTGGATTAACTCGTGTGGTTTTTAAATCATAAATACAATTAGAATCAAGTAAATCAGCTTTACCTCTTATTGGTATTCCTGCAAGTTCTTTTATTGCTGGAACTTCTACTTCACAATTGTCTCTAATCTTTTTTAATGTTTCTTTATTATTTAAAATGTCCACCCAATATTCAGCTAATCTTTGGTCTTTTGTTTTATAAACTTTATCTTCTCCATACTTGTTTACAGCTTCAACATATATTTTTGAGTTCGTTCTCTCAGCGTCTATAAAATTTAAAGCATAGAATTTTTTAGGTTCTAAATACAACCAATGTACTAAACTTCCTAATCTTAAAGCTTCGCTAGATTTTTGTTTTTTACCTTTTAATTGTTTTAATATTTCTTCTGGCGCGTTTAACAAATCTTTTAAACTTGAAGAACTTAAAACTTTTGTAATATCTAGCGTATTGTAATAAAAATCATCGTCATACATTTGTGTTTCAATTTCTTCTTTACCCCAACTATCACCATTTAATAATGTAATCATATTGTTGTTTTTAATTTTCTTACTGATTGTCTTCTAATCTTTGATGTTCTGCCAAATATTAAACGTGACTGTTCAACTGTTGTTGATTCGTCTTCTACAATATCAGTAATTATTGTGTGTATTAGATTTGCCATAATTAAATGGCCGTCTTCATTGTATGCCATTTCATACAACTCAATTAGTTTTTCTATGTTATTCATTGTTCTATGTTTAAAAAGGGGACTTTCGCCCCCTTGTGTTTTTTAAATTTAATATTTTTTATCTCCTCTTAATATTTCAACAATATCATAAACATCATATCCCATACTTTTTACTTTATTTTCTTCCTTAAAATAAGATTTATGTGCTGTTAAATAAGATTGATATAAAGAAGTTTGAATATTTATACTGTTTGTATCTGTTTTATCTAATTCAAATGATTCCAAAGCGTTCATTAAATCTACTTTTGCATTTCTAAAAATTTCTAAATTTGTCATTGTTTTGTTATTTGTTTGTTAATAATACTCAAATATAAACAAATAATTTAACATACAAACAATTTATTAACTTTTTTGTTGTTTTATTTTTTCTATGTATAAGGTAGCGTCCATAAGTTCTTCTTGAAGATGTGTAAGAAACTTATAAAACCCATCAGGGTTATCGTAAAGAGTTGTTCCATATTTTATAATGCCATCTCTTGACCTTGATTTATATTTATTTATAACACTTTGAACAATGAAATCTTTTGGTAAATTATCATAAGAATAACCAGTATCGTTACTTGACCATTTTTTATCTTCTTTCATCTCGTGCCATTTTTCTATTGAATCGCTCATTGTTTTAATTTTTATATTCCTAATTGTATTCGTGTTTTTAATTTTTGTATTTGTTCTTCTAAGTCTTTTACTAATTCGTCTGCTTTTCTAGCACGTTCCACTGCTCTTATTTTGTCAGCTCTATATTCGCTTAAAGAATCGTTATAATGTCTTTCGTTGCCTATAAGATTATTGGCGTAAAACCCGACTTCTTGCCAAGCATAGTACATATCGTTTAATGCTTCGTTATCTGGTTTTAGTTTTCTTGATTTAACTATATGTTCACCTACCAAATTAAAGTTAGTGTAATATTCTATTTCTTTAAGGTTGTTTATTTTATTGTTCATTGTTTCTTTGTTTATAATGTTTCTGCTTCGTTGACGTCCAACATTGCTATTTCTTTTGGTATCTTTTTATTGTTTTTAAATTCAGTTGTTTTATTATGATATTGTGTTTCCCAAACAGGATTAACAAGATACAAATTAAATCGATACACGCCTTTTGGTGTTGAATTAATATAAATTGGTATGTCCAAATTGTCATTACACTTTGCTATTATAGCATCATATTTTTTACGCTCAATTAATAATGTTTCATAATGTGTTGAACGACATTTTAATTCTATGCGATGAAAAGTTTCAGGGCTATAACAATCCCATCTACTTAATGGACTTCTTGCTTTTACTAAATCAGAATAACAACAAGAAACTAAATAATCAAAAAGTTCTTTTTCTTTCAATCGTTATATTGATTAAAGACTTCTTTTAATTTAGCGTGTACACCATTTAAAAAACAACTTCCACAATTTGTTGTGCCTGCTCTTTCATTAAATACTCTATTATAAATTAAAACTAAATGTTTTTGTTGGTCTTGACTTATTGTATTGGGTAATTTAGCAAAGTAATCAGACAAGTAATTGTATTCATCTTCTGTTAAACAATTAATTTTTTTACTTGGAAACATTTTGTTTAATGCGTCACGCCTTTCATCACAACCGCAATCTTCTCCCAATATAAATTTAGCAGCTTTATCAATTCCAGTTGCTTTAAATACTTTTTCAACTTTTGTGCCAAGGCCTTCACTAGATTCTTCTAAATTCTTTTTCCATTGTTTGTATTTTTTGCTTCTTTTATCTCCTTTAAATTCTTTCATAATTTTTATTTTAAATGTTCAAAATCTTTATTTTTCCAATCTTCATAATCTTCTTTTAAATCTTCTCTTAAATCGTTTTTTATATTTTTTAAAGTATTAAATATGCTAACCCAGCTGATTTTAGTTTCTGATGCTATTTTTCTAATGCTCATATTTGTTTGACTGTATAACGTCCACAGTTTTTTATCGTACCAATGAAACGTGTCCACTTTTTTATCTAATAAAATACAAAAGTCGTTGTAACCTTTTTCAGTATCTAAGTCATCAATATCTGGTATTTGGTTAAAAAATTCAGTGTCTGTAATGTCTTGTCTTTTTAATTTCTTTTTAGCATTGTAATATTGAAACAGAACCGAACGTAAAGTAAAAAACATATATCCTTCAGATACTTTGCCGTTTTTAATAATATTTTGCTCATTAGTATATTTATATAAAACAATGTATGCTTCTTGAACGATGTCCTCCGCAAAATTAGATTCTCCTAAATCTTGAACTAACTTAATCCATTTGTCGTGTTGTTTAGCGACTATATTTAACCATTTGGCTGGCTTCTCCATATTACATTAATACTTATTACACCCAATAAACATTGAAGCGTGTATTCATCTTCATCTTCATATTCATCTTTATGATATAAAAATCCAACCATAAAACCTTTTATTGGACTTATAATTACATCACTATTTTTAAAATGTCCTATCATTAAAAAGACAAAAGCAATCACCAATAAAAAAATAAATATAATCAAAATGGTATTTTATCTATTTCAACTTTTTTTTCACTTATAAGATTTTTACCCATATATTCAAAACCAACATTATTAAGCATCATTTTCAATTTAATCGGATTTTCGTACGAGGTTGGGCGGCCGCCGGTTTCATTTTCCTTGACTTTCAAAATTAATAAGTTTGAATACATCCAATCCGTTTGATGAGTTGTGTATCTATGAATACAAATTGTATCATCCGCACGATTGCCCCATTTGCCACCTCCTTCAACGTCAGCCATTCCTAAGGGTTTTGGTAATCCTTCGTATTCGTGTCCACTTTGATGAACTGCCCTCATTGCGCTTGTTACACCGTGAGCGTTCAAATACACAGTTATGTTTTGTTTTTTTGCTAACAAACGTAATTCGCTGGCCACTTGATAATCGTAATCGTGAGAATTTCCAACCAATTTTTGTAAAGTTGGGTCTTTGCTTAAACTGTTGTATGGGTCGATTAAAAGACAATCATAATTCCAAGCGTCTTTAATTTGTTTAGCTTCTTTTATTAATTGTTTGTATGTGTATAAATCTTCAACATCAATAATTTTGAAGTGACTATCACACCAAAAAACAGCTTCATTTATTTGCTCATCACTTGCTTGAGTTATTGGAAGACCCATTTTAAATTCAATAATTTTTCTTACTATTGATTGTGGAGTATTTTCACTTGACCAAATTAAATATCTTAAATTATATTTTATTGCCCATAAAACAAATAAGTAAATTATAATGGTAGTCTTCCCCGAATTGGCGTGTCCGATTACCAAATTAAAATTTCCCTGCTTATATCTTAAATGTTCATCAATTTCTGGTATATCAAGTTTTAAGCCTTGTTTGATTCTGCCATATTTTATATCTAATATTTTGTCTTGTATGTTCTTTGCTTGTGCTATCATATTTTTTGTGGTGTCTTTGCGTATTTCTTTATTACTTTTTCGATTTGTCCTTTTCTTTGTGGTTTAATATAATAACCAACAATTGGATTTACATCGTAGTTCCAAAAGTCTTTAGGAAAATCTTCTCCTTCTTTTAATTTCTTCATTAAATAAATATATAAAAAAAGGGGTAATTAAACCCCCTTATTATTAAAATGGCATATCATTCACCGATTCTCGTGCCGGTTGTTGTTCGTTGTTGTTTACGATTCCAATATGATTTGCTATTTTCCAACCATTAATACTATTGTAATATTTTCCGTTGTACTCGTTGCCTCTTAAATTAATTGATACACAAACAGGATTGCCAACTTGAAAATTATTTATTTGTGATATTTTATCACCTAAAAAATCAATAGCTATGTGTTGTGGATACTTCTCGTCTGTTGTTACAACAATTTGACGTTTTGCCCAAGCCTTTCCAGCTTTAGACGTTCCTTCTTCAGTTTCATTTATTAATTTTATATTTCCTATAATGTCCATAAATAGTTATTTTAATTGATTTGTTTTTATATTTAGTTTTATAATATGTTTTTTTTATTTTACAGTTTAGATAACTCATCTTTAACTGCCTTGCTTAATTTATACTTCTTTTCTACTTCATTAATTTTGCCGCCTTCTTTTAAATATTTAATTACATTGGTAAATTGTGGCGTGTCTCTATTTAACCAATCTTTTTGAATTGTTTTATTAGCATCGTCATCTTCTGCCTGTAAAGCAAGTAAACTGGCCAACGTGTATCTTCTATAATAAGTAATACAACTGCCGATTTTTTGTGGGTCTGATAATTCTGGTAATTTTAATTCGCTTGTATCACTTCTTTGTGATGTGTCAGCACATTCAAAATATGTTTGAACATATGACAAGTTATTAATGGCATCAAATTTAACTGGTTGTTTTAAACTTAATCTATATTTATTTAATAAAGGTTGTAATTGTTTAATTAAAGAGTTAATGTCAAAATAAGCTGAACCATAAAATGGATTCTTTTCATCTTTACTAATTGTTCCAATCTCTTTTTGTAGATTAAATAATTTTTCATTTACGTTTGTTTCTTTCTTACTCATTGTTTTTTGTTTTTAAAATTAATTGATTTTTTAATTGTTCGTTTTCGTATTGCAGTTCTTGTACCTTGCCATAGAGTTCTGCCTTTGTAAAATTGTTCATATTACAAATATACAAAAAAATAATTAACAAAAAAACCCCAACATTTCTGAAGGGGTATTTATTGATATACATTATTTTAATGTTTATGTATAAATTCGGATGGGATGTGTTTTTTACATTCACTTCCTATGGGAAAATGACCCATATAACCTCCGTCATCATAATCAGCTTGTTCTTTAGTAGATAGTGCCTCTAAACCTCCATCTACACATTCAACGTAATATTTCTCATTTTTGACAGCTTTACCACATCTAATACAAGGGGCATCATCAGTATTACTATATGTTCTATCCTCATTTTTTTCATAACTTTCTGTTTGGATAATTTCAAATGTTTTCATTGTTTTTGTTTTTGTTATTGTTTTACTCTGTAAATATAATAAACATTTAATTAACAAACAAATAATTAACAAAATATTTTTAAATAAAAAAAGAGCGACATTTCTGCCGCCCTCAAACAAAGAACAATATTACAAGAAAAAAATCAAGTAAGTCTTTTCAGCCTATCGCTGTAATCTTTTATCATTTCATCAATCTCATTATTAGAAAACTTGACAATTTCTTTACTTTTCAAATATAACTCTTTTGCTACAATAGTACCTAAAAAAATAGAATATTTATATTGTTCTCCATATTTGAAGACGTTACATCCAACACATTGTGGCAAAACGTTTCTTTCATCCCATCTCGTTGAGTAATGTTTGCGACTTATAAAATGGCCGGCTTGGATTTCTTTCCAAAAAAAAGATTTATTACAAGTAACACAAGTACAGTTTCCATTATTATCTGCATTACTTAATCTAACCCATTGACTAAAAACAATATCAAGTTTTTTTACTAATTTACTTCTTGATGGTTTTTTTCGTTTAGTCATCAATTAAACTAGTCAAATCTTTTTCATTCATATGTGCTTCTAGTATATAACCATCTATTGGATTTATAGTTGAAATGGCTCTGTATATTTTTCGACTTATTGTTTTGACGTTTTTCTTTTCTGTTTTACTAGAATCAATTCCCAATTCTGTGTACATATGAGCATCCATTTCTAATAAAGTGTCTGTTTTACGTTTAACACTCCAAGTTTTATAATTGGTTATTTTTCTTATTTCTTCATCAATTTTCATAATATATTTAATAAAATTTTTAAAAATTTATTATATAAAATACTTATTTAACCACTACCCACCAAAGTTACTTTGTTTTTTTTTAATAATCAAGAACTGTAATACACAAGTTTTGAACATTATCTACCTTGGCCACGATATTTCTTAATGTAGTTTTTGGAAGATTTTAGTTTAGATTGTTTGTTTTTACTATGAACTCCTTTACGTTTAACTTTAACTTTTTCATAGTTAATAACTATTTGTTTAGCCATTATTGATGTTTATTATTACCAAATACTTTTTCCACACCGCGACTTCCAAAATAACCTCCAATGACTATTGAAAGCAAGCCAGTAATTGAGTCTAAGGGATAGCCTAAATACCAACCAACAACATAACTAACAGTTAAAAAAACAAGTGTTAATGGTCTTACATTTGAAGATAACCAGCTCCCACTTCTAGCATCAGCCACCCAGCGTCTAGTTGTACCATCTATTTCAGCACGTTCTAAGTCAAGTTTTTTTAATGCTATCTCTTTGTCTGTGTCGCTCATATTAGAGCCACCTATAATAGCTTGAATCACGCTACCAACAGCTGTATTGCCAGCCACGGCTCCAACTACATCAGGAATTTTATTCAGTAAGAATTTGCCTACTTGAGTATCTTTAAACTTTTTCTTTTCCATAACGTACTTCCTACGGTATCAGTATGTCCAAACAGAGCTGTTTTTGGTTTCGTCCGTATCACAATGAATAAAGGTTTTAGCGATTCCCAACCGTTTGAATCCTGCTTTAATAAGGGCATTAAGAATAATGTATCTTTCGTTTCCTGACACAACACTAATGTCGGCCGCAACTCCGATAAGATGGCTTGAGTTTTGCACACCTCCAACTTTTTTATTGTGGTTAACACTTCTGTATCCACTTGTGATTTTAAATGGTATCCCTGCAATTTCACGAGCGGAGTTGAGCATTTGTAAAAAAGACTTGTCCATATTAATACCACTATTTGGCAAATCAGGAGAGTCAAACTCTTTAAGTTCAAAATAATTCATTGTTTAACATTTTCTTTCCAAAAACTTGTTAATAAATATTCGACTAATCTACAAGCTACATAAAAAGTTATGTGTTCCATATTATTTTTTTATTTTTTCAATTTCTTGTTTTATATCGCTTACTACTTGGTTAAATTTATCTTCTAAAGCATCAGGTATTCCATCCTTATCTTTATCTGTAAATATACCGTAAACTGTTAATGCCATCATTAAGGCAGTTAAAAACATTACTATTGAAATTATAATTATAAAAGTTTGCATATTTATTTATTTAAATGGCTACCATCGCAGTAACCTTCTGGGTTATTTGTGCATCCGCACTTACATTTTACTTCTTTCATAGCTTTCCTTTTGGTGGGTTACGATTGTCATCAAAGTCCATTGCTGCCTTGAGGATGATTTTATCCATCATATTATCTTGATTTTGCAGCATTTCTCTTTGTAGGTTTATAACCATTTCTTCTAAATTATCTTTAGCTTTTACAAGCATTTCAATTTGATTCTCTTTCTTCTCTAAACTTTGTTTAAGAGCGTTTATATCATCTGGTTTACTTCCTGTTATAGTTGCTACTGTAATACCAATAGAAGCACTTATAGTACCAATTAACATCATTACTACTTCCTTGTTAGTATCTAGTACAGGAAACTGAATTAATGCTATAATTAAACCAATAACAAAAAGAAATATTAGTAGTGATCCTACATAACTTCTTATTTCTCTAGCCACACCATTTTTAGGAAGTGCCATTACTTTAATTTTTTACTAATACTAATTATTGTATATGCTATTGCTAATAATAAAGAAACAGCTTGTAAAATAGGATTTATAGAACTAACAGAAAAAGCTAATGCTATTGCGTTAAAACCATAAATCTTTAATTGTTCCATTATGCTATTGCTAGGTATAAATAATTATAGCTTTGGTTTAGGTGTGAATCTGTATTTAATAATGTAAATCCTGTAGCATCAAAACGAACATCATAATCTGTACTACCTTCTGCAAGAAGTGTATTCGCCCAAAGTGCTTTTTTGCCATTTGTTCCAGATGTTGCTCTTTGGTTATCTAGTATAAACCAATAACCATTTCCAAAACTAGTCGCTTTTATCATTAAAAATCTAGGTTGAAATCCTGTAGTAACACTCTTACCACTTGAACCACTTCCTGTATAACTCCCAACTTTTTGTACTCCTGCCACAGAACGAAAACAATACATAATCATAGGGCCATTAGAGCCATTAGTTGCACTATAAGTTCCAAAAGTAACAACGCTTGATGTAGGTGCTGTACCATTAAAAGGTGAGCCAGATACAAGGGATGCATCACCATTATTTAAAGTCATATAATTAGAAAACCCTCCTATATATGGTGAACCCACATTCCAAAAACTTCCATTTCTATTCCTTGTAATTATTAGTTCAGGTACTGCACCGAGTCCGTGTCCTACAGTAGCATTTGCTGTTCCATTTCCTGTATAAGAAGCAATACTAAAACCTGCTGCTTGATTAGCTGAAACTTGTGCAGTAACATTTCCATCTGTATTTGATACTGCCGCACCTCCTGCTTTAAAACACCACGCAACGTGATTAAAACCAACTTCATTAACGCTTCCAAAAGTTGGAGCTCCTATAGTAAAACCATTTGAGTTAAAACTCATTAAATCATTACCATAATCATTAAGCTCTGCTCCTGTTCCTGTGTAACTTCCAATTGTAGTAGCTACTCCTGTATTTAAAAATTTATCAACACCTGTTATACTATTATACATTTGATATGGATAAGCACCTGTTCTATTTTTAAACCAAATTAAATCTGGTTGAAAATCTATCGTACCACTTTGACTTGACAGAGAGTTAGTAGATTGTGTGCTGCCTGTTCCTCCATAAGTAATAGTTTCAAAATAACCACCATCATCACTAGCACCTTGTGAAAGTATTTTCTTTTTTCCTAAACCCATTAGATATAACTTGGAAGTTGATAATCTATAATAGAACTTTTTGTACTTAAAGCATTTATTTCTGCTTCCTTACTTGCACATTCTGTTCTTAAATCACTTCTTTCTGTAGCTATATCACTTGGTACTGCTGTACTACCTTCTGCTGCTCTTACAACGTACCAATCTGTCTTTCCTAACTTACTTCCGTAAATATGTTTTAGGTTTTCTATTTTTTGTGTTTTAAGTTCAGCTACTGTTTGGCTATAAGTTTTGTTTTCTACAGGATAAGTAAAAACACTATTATCTGCATCCCACTCAATATCACCTAATTCTTGACTTTGTTTAGTTGTTGGTGTTACTACATCGTAAAAACCAAGTGTTTCTAAATCGCTATCACTAGAATATTGTAAACCTAAAGCACCTCCAAAAGATTTTAGGTTGCTATACGTTTTTATTGTACCATCTATATTAATTGCTTTCATATCTTATTTTTTAGCTTGGTGTTGTATCACTTACATAGGTTAATACTGAATAGTTGAAAACAGCATTTGCTGAATCACTAATACATTCTATCATTAAAGCATTCGTTGCTGAACCATCGTAGTCATTACCACCTAGCTTGTTAAAAGTTTCACTTGTTGCAGCGTTAGAATCTAAAGTAATTGTTTGTGCTCCTGTAAGGTTGTGAATAGTTAAAACTTGACCTGTTTTGAAGTTTGTAAAATCAAATTCTATTGCTCCTGTTAAAGAAGAACCCATTACAAAGTTAGTAGCTGCTGACCAATCAACAGTTACTGCTCCTGTATAAGTTGTTATACTTCCACTTGCTGTATATCTGTTTTCTAGTTTAGCGTGAGTTATATTGTCATTTAAAACTTTTGCTGTAGTAACTGCATTTGCGGCTATTGTTAAAGCTGCCGAGCCTGTTACATCTCCTGTATGAGTTGCATTTGGACTTGAGTTTGTAACTGTAACATCTCCTGTAGCACTTGAAACAGATATTGCTGTTCCTGCTACGATAGAATTAACATCTCCTGCATCATCAGAATATAATTCTGTAAAATTGTCATTACAAATATCCATCGCTTGTCTGAGCGTTGAGCCAGTTCCGTCGTTGGCAGTGGTTCCTATATTTATTGTTTGTTTAGCCATAATTTAAAATTGTGTTGCGTCTGCTGTAAATTGTGTCGTATCCGATGTTATTTTTGTTGTATCTGCTGTTAATGCTGAGCCGTCAGCGTCAAACGGGTAAATAATTCCCCATCCATTAGAAGCATTTACATCTCCCCACCAACTTATTTTATAAATACTACCAAATCCCATACATTTATATAATTACTTTTTTACGTTTTTGTTATATATCTTTTTTAAATAGTTTTTTAACTTAACAACGTTTTGCTGTTTTGGTTTGTATTTTCTTTTTATCATAAAACCCATCCACTAAAATCAGCGCTTTTATCTGGATACACATCTGAGTTGTTATTCGTGTAATATTCAGGATATAAACTTGATGCGTTAAAAGAAAAGTGTTCAATCATTCTGTCAGTGTAATATTGTGCTGTTGTTCTTTCTTTTTCAATTAAAAAATCAACTTCTTCTTTTGATACACTTTCTGAGTTTTCTGAAGTTCCTTTGAATATGCCTTTATTAGAAACTGAATATGCAGCAAATGGAAGATATTCAACCATTGCCCAATGAACTAAACAGGGTTTTATATGATTTTCTACTAAAGTAGCATAATTACCCGCTAGATTGCCCGCTATTATATCAGTTGAAATTTTATTATATAAGTCAGTTCCTATATAATTTTGAATATGTATATTTTGGGCAATTTTTACATATTGTATAAATTTGTCTGTATCAACTCCGCCCGAAACGTTGGTGTATTTTACAATATCTTTACGAGTAACAAATAATGCTTCTGCCATTTTTATCTATTTATAAATCCTTGATTAGGCATATCTTTTGGTTTCATAGATACTTCTTTTTCGTTTACAGGATTGAATCCTTCTTTTCTTGCTTTATTTGTCGATATGTTTGGGTCTATATTTGCAATATTACCACTTGTTTTATCTCTAAACGTTTGTCGCAACCATTTATGGTGACACGACCCTCCACCTTTATAAAGCCAAATGCTATAAGTGTCAGAACTACCCGATGGGCCCCAACCTTTATTGACTGGTTTACTTCCCATTGCTATAATATCTTCTTTTCTATATAGTTTATTGGCTTTTACCATATCAATACAAAACTTTCTACTATTTGAAGATGTTTTATTAGGACTATATCTATATCTTACTTTAAATTTAACTCCACGAACTTCTTTATCTTGTTTTGATTTAGAATTAGGCGTTGCCGTTCCAGTTGATACCAAGCCAATCATTTTATCAAGCGCTTCTTCTTGTTCATAATCAACTTCCCTTTCATCAACCAGCTCCCAATTTTCTAAATCTTCTTCTTCACCGTATTGACTTAATAATTCAAACATTTCATTGTCATCAAATTCGGTGCTTAAATCACATTGACTTGTTAAACTTGCTTTAACACCCGTTTCTTCTTCACGCGCTTCGTTTGTTATAGCGTTGTCTGTTTCAATAAAAGATAAAGGTTGTAATGTTCTAAAGTAAAGTTTTAAACTAATGCCGTTAACTGCTAAAATGTCGTCAATACATTCAGTCAATAAATCTTGATATGGTTTAATTGTAATATTATCAAACAATAAAGATGCTGTTTTTATTTCGTCAGCATTTGAACCAAGACCATTATTTTCTGCTCTTATTCCTAAAAGCAATGGACTTGTTATTCTATGGCCTACAATTAGTTTTTTGGAACATTCATTAGATAAATACTCATAATGTGCTGGCGCATCGTTTAATGGAATATCGTCAACTGTTGTTTTACTTTCTGCATTGTTATTGAATGCTATTACAACTTTTTCTCCTCTCGCACCTGTAAGCTTTCGCATTACATCGTTTTTAATTTGAAGTTGTTGGTTAGCGTCTGGTACCCCGTTATTAAAATTTACCACCTTTGTGCCAGAAAAATTATTTTGAACGTCATTTATTAAATAATCCGCTATTTCGCTTTCCAATTCCGCGTATGCTAAAGCGCCTTGATAATCGACGGGACAATAATAATCATAACCACTAACATACTTTTTACAAATTTTAATTTCACTTTCTGTGCCATTACCAAATCCAAATGCCGCGATTCTTTTTGGTTTATCGTTTGGTTTTACTTTTGACCAATCAGCTGAATAATAATATCCTTCAATATCACCGTCTTCATTACATTTTTCAGCTCGTAATGTTTGTCTTGGAAAATGTTCAGCTTTTACAACTTGTTTGTTTTTGTATAAAACTTGAAACGAGCCTTCTCCTAATAATTTTAAATCTAAACAAACTTTTCTCAAACAATTATCAGATATTATTGAACGCATCGAAGCATATTCGTTTGGCTTTTGATTATTATTTAAAGCGTCAAGGCCTTTGCCGTACATCATATTTACAACGCCATTAATTATTGAATGATTAGTTGTTGAATTAGTGTATAAATCAATTAAATATTGATAGTAATTATTGTCATCCCCATAATTTACCCAATCTCTTTTTTTATCTTCACTTATTTTGGGTCGATTATAAGACGCTAAATTAACAATGTGTAAGTTATCCATTAAATTGTAATAAATTCGTTTGTGGTGACGTTTGAAACATACTCACCGTTGTTTATTGTGTATTGTGGCAAGTTGGTTTGATTAGTGCAATAAATTTTATCTTTAAATACAACGTCAGTTCCCGATAAAACGGTAAGCATATAATAAATGCCTTGTTTTAAAGTTGTAAAAGCAGCTGTATATCTATTGTAATAAAGATTTTGTGTTACACCTGTAGAAGCAACGCTATATATGTTTTTGTTTTTTGTTTCATCAACTATGTTAAAAGTATAAGACGCGCCAAGTGTAAATTCTCTAGGAATAAAATCTATGTTTTGAGCGTTGCTAGTTTCTTTTAATATTATCATATATATATAATAAAAAAAGTTGTTTTTTGTTAAATAAAATAATAAAATAAATTGTTAATTATTTGTTTGTTAAAATAATTGTTGTATATTTACAAAGTAAAACAAAAACAAACAACTAGAAATTATGACTGCTACAATATCAAAAAACCTAAATACAAATAAATTTGAAGTAAGAAAATGGGATAATAATCATAATGTTATAGAAACATTTACTTCAAAAAAAAGAAGTATCGCATCAGAGATATTTATAAAATGGTATTTTAATAGAAAAGAGTAAAACAACAACAACTAAAACAAACAATATGTACAATCAAAAAACAAGTCAAAATAATTTAACAATACAAGCTTTACAAACAGCTTACAATAATGGGTTAATGACTGACAAACAATTTACCAGTTCAGTTTTAGCTATATTAAAATAATAATAAAAAACAAAAACAATGAAAACACTTACAACAATAAAAACAGAATTAAAAATAATTGAGTTTAAATCACACACTTTAGGTGAGTTATATGAAATAGAAGTTTTATATCACAATAATATGTCTAAAATAAATGGTCAAATTCAAGCTGGAAGAATACTTTCAATTAGAGATAGTTTGGGTAATAAAATAAAAGGAGACGATTACAAAAATGTTGAATACGATTTTTATAATAAAGTAGATTCTTTAAATAAAAAAACATTATCAAAACAAATTTTTTAAACAAAAAAAGAGGGCGTATAGCCCTCTAATTTATCAAAATCAAAAACTCTATTAAGAATTTGTTCCTTCTGTTATTGTAATAGTTCCAGACAATCCTGGGAAATCAGTTACAGAAAACGGATAATCAACCGCTGAATTAGCAACAGAAATTTCTAAGAAATTAGCTGGTACTTTTTCTTGAGCATTGAATGTAAGTGTATATCCCGAGAGTTCCGACATTGCCGCCCCGGTTACAATAGTTCCGCCATTTACGTCGGCTCCGTGTTCAAGTCCCATTATCATTACATTACCATTATAATCTTCAATTGCAACGTGTGGTCTTCCATACGCTAATAATTTTAACTCCTTATTATCGGCAGCTGATAATTTTTTCAATGTAATATTCAACGTTTGGTCATAGAACGTTGTTCCAGTCTCACGACTTGATGTTACAGTTTGTTCTAAAGAACTGGCTCCTTTAACTTCATACTTATATGCTGTCAAAGAGTTAGCAGTCCCGCCAATTGTTGAACCAGTAAGGTTATCAATAACATCAGTGTGTGTGCTATCGTAACTTACAGTCCCTAATTTACCGTAATCGATAAAATAGATATTTTTTATGCCCCCCACACTATCTTTGCAGGGTTCTTTTCTTCCTAAGGTTAAGTCACAGGCCATTTGTATGTTTTTTTAAAAAAAAAGGTGAGTAGGCACAATTGGCTTACCCACCTAATTTATTTGGTTAATTATATATTAAGAATAAAGCACGATATCTGAGCCAATTCCGTATTGAACTCCGGCGCTGAACCTCATTACAACTCTTACATTTTTGGATCCGTCTATGTCAGCCATATCTAAAACCTTGACCTCATTATGGTCTGATAAAAGACCGGTGCCAAAGAAAAGATTAGTTTTTTCAGCAGCGACCATTGTATTATCAGCAAGGCCATTTGCTACAGCAATTGAAATTCCATCAAATGTTAATGATTGTCCACTGAACCATTGAGTTCCTTTTGAATCAGTACCAGCATTTGATGTAGCTGCAACAGAAAATCCACCTAACGCACGAACGTATGCTCTTGCGACATTCTGCGACACATAAATTGTCATATCCTCACTTGAATATAAATTAGAATTAATCGCATCTACAACTAGGCCTAATTTTTCAACCGCATTGGCTGAAGTAACCGCTGCGCCACCACCAACGTCAGTAACATCAGCATCAGCTAACATTAATTCTTTGAAACCAGCAAATTGTCCAGCTGTGGCTGCTGCTCCGTTCCAAATTGATTGCTCAGTTCTTTGTGCTACTTTACTAGCAACGTGAGATATTAAAAAATCAGCAAATGAAGATGGTAAAGAATCAAAAGAAGAATAACCCATTGAGATTGCATCCCAATCTGATTCGAAATCTGATTTACACAATTGTAAATTTACTTGTTGTTGAACCGGTTGAATAATTCTTTCGGTTAAAGTTAGTTGAGAAGTTGGGTCAAAATCACAAGATGCACTTTTTACGATGTCGTCACTTGATACTTTTTTGATTACTTCTTTAAATTTGATATTTGGTTTAATTGTTATTAATCCATTATCTAAAGTTGAACCACTTAAAAGCGCTGCGGAGATATACTGCCCAGCAAACTCGCCAGAATAAGAAGTGGTTATTGAATTAGTTGTTGCCATTTTATATTTTTTATTTATTAATTATTATGCTTCACTTGCCCAAACACCATCACCACCAGTGATATACCATTCAGTAAGTGCTACAGCTTTAAGTGTACAAAAATCGCCTTTATTAGCTGTTGCTTTAGTGTTTATCCAATCTTTGTTAGCTACTCCACCAGCTTGAACTGCCGCTACTGTTCCATTTACAGAATCAGTCGTTGCAGGAGAAAGTGTTATAATGTTATTACCATCAGCACCTGTGTTTCTAAATGTAAATTCCATACCAAGATTATTAGCATCAATTGTTGGTAAAGTAATTACTAAAGCGTCAGTGGCTATATTAAATTCTCCACCAGCTTCGTTTGCATCAACGCTTCCAGTTGCAGAGATAGTTGTTTGTTTTGCTCGTGCTCTCAAAACGTCGTTTGAAGTTGTTATTGTTGTTGACATTATTTATTTATTTAAAATTTGATATTTTACTCATTACTCTGTCCAAAGTGTTTCCATTTCTTTTTTGAGAATATAAGCTTGTTTGTTTTTTTGTTTCGTCTTCTGGATTATGATTGACTTTTTCAACTTTTTCAGCATAAACTGTTTTAGTTGTCGTTTCTTCAGACTTTACACTTGTTTCAGCCTCTTCACTCATTTCCTCTTCAGTTTGTTTTGGATCCAAAATTGCTTTAATTTCTTCAACTACTTTTTTAACTTCTTCAAGTTCTTCTTTAGTAGCGTAACCCATTTCTTCTTTTTCTTCTTCAGCTTTCACTTCTTCTTGAGCTTCAACCTCTTCTTCAGCTTCTGTTTCTTCTACAGCACCAATTGAAGATATTACCCCCTCGGACTCGACAATTAACGTTTCACCATCAACCAATTTATATTCTCCGATTGGTAATGGCACTTTCTCGTCCTCTGTAACGATGAAAACTTCTGAATTTGGTTCAAATGCCTCAGATTCTATAATAGTTCCGTTCTCCAGTTCGGCTTGTGCCAACTTTACTTCCTTTTCTTCGGATAATTCAACCCCAAGAAGTTCTTTAACTTTATTTAACATTTCCGTTGATTTCATATCTATATAATAAATTAGTTTTTAGTTTGTTGTATTTTTAGTTTGCTGATTGACACGCTGCGCAATTATTATAAGACGCAACAGCGTTAACTTCAAAATGTCCATTATTTCTTGTCGATGTTATTGTGTAACAATCGCTGTGATTATGATGCGTAAAAGTTAAAAAGTAAACATCTCCAATTGTTAATTCAATATCGTGTGTATGTATGTGTTTTGTTCCACCACTACAATTTGTTACTTTGTAATATCTAGTTACAGATGTTTTTGTTATATTTCCAATTCCTTGTGCTTGTAAACTTCCATCACAACATTCTCTAGAATAAGTCACTCCATCTTTACATAGACAAGCACGTTTGTCGTTTTGTGGACTTAAAATTCTGCTCATATTATTTTATTGGTACACAATTTGGCACTTCTTTGCCGTTTAACATTTTTGTGCCTATCATTTCATAACCTGATTCACAAGGCTTTTTTAAATCTTCTTCCATTAAATCAAGTTCTTTAAGTTTAGAGCCTGCCCAACGTAAACCTGCTTTACCACCCCATAATAAGTAAGAAATAGTGCCACAAGCTTTACTATCACTTTCATCATAATCTTCTTGTGCTCTACTTAAATAACTAAACATTCTTTTAATAGTTTCAGTGGTTATTGGTTTTCCTTGTGCTAATTGTTGCGCTCTTACTTTTCCCACTTGTGTTGCACACTTGTTGTTTACTTTTTCGTTTAGTTCAATACCTTTTTTAGCATTGTTTTTTACTCCACTTGGATAATCTGAATAAGATTCTAATTCTTCTTCTTTTAAAATGGTTTTTAATTCTTCAACTAATTCTTTTGCCATTTCATCTGCCATTTCGTCTTTTATTGGCTCGTTGGGTCTTTGTAGTTTATCCGCAAAATATCCTTCAATAGAAAAACCTTTTACAACGCCACTTTTAACTTGTTCCCAAACATCGTCGTTTAAAACTTTCATTGAAACCATCCAAGTTCCCATAGGCACGTTTAAATCATACATTCTACTTTTGTCTTGTTCACTTTCTACAATCCACGATTCAACGGCTGTCAATCCTTTTAATTGTAATTGATGTTCTAATGTAGCGTTGTTTTGATTGCCTCTCATAAAGAATAATTCACTTGCTTTTCTAACTGTCGTTTTCGAAAAATAAATATAATATTCTTGTTCCTCACTTTTACGATAAATTGGTTTATTGGGAATTAAAGCTGGGCCCATTATTAACCTTTTTTCTTTATCTACTTCAGCAAGTTTAAATTCTTGTTTTTTTAACGCTATAAAATCAGATTCAATTGCCGGAGATTCTACCACCGAAATGGCTTCGATTCCTGAAACTTCATCTTCTTCATCAATAAAAAGTTCAATTATATCCATAATATTATAATAAGTGTTTTGTTGTTTTGTTGTATTTATCCGATTGATGCTCCTTCTACAATGTTTCTATCTAATGATTGCGCTGTACTTACATCACCACTTACAACAAATGCTTTTACTGGCTTTTCTTCTTTATTGCCTATGACTTGTGCCAATTGATTTTCAGGTGCGGCTCCAACAACGTTAAAACTTGGTGCTTGTGATTCAGACGGTGCTTGACCTCCACCACTAGCTGACACACTTGGTTTTTTAGAGCTTACAATACTTTGAATTGTTTTAAGTGCAAAAGCACCAGCTATCCCTGCTTGTATAAATGGATATGCTGGAAACCCTACTGTTATTGGCGACGCTTGAGCTGTGGTGTACGCGTTTTGAACTCCTTGAACACCTGATATTGTAGCTTGTGCTAGAGCAGCCGCTTTGCCTACTTTTGAGCCTTCTCCTGCTAAACTTATAATCGCATTTAACGTGTTGTCTCTTTGTGCAGCTGCTAAATCTAATGCAGCCGCCTCTGCGTCTTCTTTTTCTTGTCGCAACCTGTCTTCTTCAGCTTTGGCTTTGGCCGCTCTGTCAGCGTTTTCTTTTGCTAATTTATCTGCTCTTTCTTTGTCTTGTGCGTCTTTTAAATCTTGTGCAGCTTTTATTTCAGCCGCTTCTTGGTCTCTTATCGCTTTTAAAGCAGCTGCCTCTTCAGCTTTCAATGCCACTACTTGTGAAGTAACTTCTTTTTGTTTTGTAAGTTTTGCTGTTTCAAGTTCTATTAACCTGGCTTTTAATTGTTCTTCTTCTAACAAGTCTTCTTTTGTAGAACCGGACAAAGTGTTTTCTTGTTGTTTAGCTTCAAACCTTAAACGTGCTGCTTCTATTTCTTGATTTGTTATTTTTTCTTCTAATGCTCCCGCTTGCTCTAAAAAAGAAATACGTTCAGCAGTTGAAAACTTCTCTTTGTTTACTGCCTTTTCTAATAACTCAGCTCTATCTCTGTTTGCTTTTGCTCTAGCGACTAACAACGCTCGTTCTGCTCTGTCAGCTTCAGCATATTGGTCAGCTAATTCGCCTGCTAATTTAATTTCTTTTTTAGTTTCTTCATTGAAGTTTTTTATGCCATTAACAGCGTCTCCAATACCGTCTTTGAATCCTTGTAAAGCAGCTGCTGGGTCGCTAAATATTTTAGTTAAAGACAAAATACTTTTTCCTAAATTTGCTAAAATATCAATGACGTTTCCTGTAACAACGCCAATTTGCATCATTATCTTTGAGAACTTGTTTTGGCCTTCTTCTGAATTTGTGAAAGCTGCGCCTACAGCTGTTATAGCTAGAACTAATGCTCCAATACCAGTTGCTATTATTGCAACTCTTAAAGATTTGAAACTTTTTACAACTCCACCAAGTGTTCCAATTAACCCTTTGAATTTAGTTATAGCTCCTCCAGTTGCTGCGTCTAGTTGTCCACCCATAACTTGAGCGCCATCAGCCACGTTTTGAGTTTCTTTTCCTACATCTTCAATTGAGTCTTTTAAATCGTCAACGTTATTTATTGCGCTGTCGGTTTTGACTTCAACGTCCATTACTACTTTTCCCATAATCCTCTTTTATATTGATAAAGACCTTCTTTTATTGATTCAGGTAATTTGTTTTTACCCAAAGCAATGTCAATGTATTCGCCTTTTTCGTTTTGTTCTTTAGCTATTTCCAATAAGTCTAAAATATTTTGTATCATAATTATATTTTTACAGCGTGTTCCATTCTAATTTGTATTGGACCAGTTGATGTAATTGAATCAACACAGATTGCATTTCCTGTTCCTCCACTTGCATTTGCAGATATATTTAAAGTATGTGTGCTACCATCTTGTTTAATTGCTGTTATTGTTACAGCTTCATCAAATGTGCTAAAATTAACAAACCTGTAAAACTCATTACAATATGTGCTGACCTCAATTCTTTCTACATCAGAAACAGCATCAGCTAAAATATATTCTGGTCTTATATTTGTTCTAGCATAAAAACGATAATACAAAATATTTGGAGCTACCACTTGTTGATGTCCTGAAATTAAAGTTGGTTCTTTTGGTTTGTTATTCATCGCGTTTGTAGGATAAGCTAAAACAACATTACTTGCATCAGCTTTTAAAATATCAACATCTGCTGATGCTAAAGTGTTTATGTCATTAGAAAATATAAATCCATACTCATCAACATTTTTTGTTTGGTTTATTTTACCCAAAGTATCAATTTGCCATTTTGCTTCAAGTTTGTATGTTGTTCCTGTTTGAAATGTGGTTTTATTAGATATTTTACTAATTATTGGTTTTGTTACAGGAATAGTATTTGCAACATCTCCAGAACTTGGATTGTTTGGACTTAAAGCATCGGAAGATTGATTCGTTTTTGGATTGTCTAATATTTGCCCATCAAAAACAGAGTCACAAGTCATTGAAGCATCCTCTTTAATGCTATCAACAGTTATTGCATTAGAATCAACAGTTATACACTTAGCAGTGTTATCATATCTTTGTTTTACATTTGCTTCAACTAATATCAATCCACCTTCTACGTTTGTTGTATTGATTAATTCTAAAGTTGATTGATTTGTTTCAAAGTTTGTAACAATTTTATTTATTTTATATAACCTGTCAGATATTTTTAATTTATCTGACAAATTCATATCTCTGGTTATGTTGATTGGCAAATAAGCTTTTGTTGTTGTTAATCTTCTTCCTTTATCAAATACTTCTGTAATATATTTTTTATAATATTCATTAAATAATGTCTTTGTAAAAACTAAACCGGAATTAGCACTTAATCTTGTAAACTCATTTACTTCTGCGTTAAAATTAATATTATTTGAATCCGTTAATAGATAAGAATTTGATGGTAAGTAAAAACTTGTTTTTTGACTTACAGCGTTACTTGAATCAATAACTCCAAAACTTACTCCAGTTTGTTTAATTGGATAAAATAATAATGGTTCACCAAGTGTTGGTTCTTGTTTTATATCAGCACTCCATCCGTATTGTATATTTGTTGGCGTTGAAACAGAAGCGTTTGAATCGTCAAGTCTTTCAAACATCATATGTTCAAAAGGAACTTCAATTTTATATATTGAGCCTTCAACCTTGTCTTTTTTATCTGGCTTTTTGTTTAAAGAGCCCCATTTTATATGATTTCTTTGTTGATAGTTTTCTGCTAAAAAAGTTTTTGTGCCTTTATAATCAAAGTCAACTTGTTTAAATGGTAAAACGCTATCAACAGTTTGTTCTGTTTTGTCAATAAATTTTGTTACATCCCAAGTCTTTGAATTGTTTTCATAATAAGAATCTAAAGTTTTAACAACTATTTCTCCTTGATTATTTTGGAAAGAAGTTAAGTTGAAAAGCTTAAATATACCAGTTAAAAAAGTAAGCACTTTTATTTCAGGTAATTTTTTAGAAGCATTTATTGTATTGCCAACAATGGTTGTTGCTGTTCCTGTCCAATGTACGTCACGTTTGCTAGCTTTTCTTTGTCTCATTACAAAACCACGAAAACCAAATGTTGATGCTGATTCTGATTCAACTTCAATAGTGTAATTTCCAGCTTCTAATTCTATATCTTTTTTGTGAAATTCGCCTGTTAAATCTGCTGTTTGTTTTTCAAAACTTTCATAAGGTTGTCCATCTTTGTTTATGTATATGCTAAACTCTGTTGTTTGATTTGGAGGAACAATTGTAAAATCAAAAAATCTAGGGTTGTCATCTGTTGCTCCAATATGGGGACTTTGAAAGTTATTTCTATTTAAAGTTATAACTTGGTCTTTTCCGCTATCTTGAACAAATGTTCCAAATTGTGTGCTACTTTCTTCATCAACAAAAAGGCCACCTGTTTTATGATGAAGCCATAAATATAAATTATAATAAGGAATGTTTCCTTCATTAAAAAAGTCTTTTGAAAATTCAAGATTGTATCTGTCTTCTATTGCTTTTATAATTGTGTGAACTCTTAATGCTGGTTTTATTTGTGAAATGTCTAAACCAAAATTTGCATTTCCAGCTTTATAAAATATATTATTTATTGTCGTTCCGTTTTGTATTGTTTCAGATGAATCATACACGAGCCTTTTAGTGTGTGTTATTAATGGAAACAATAAAGCGTCTTGATAATTAACTCCATTTACTGATACATCAAGTCCGTCACTCATATATGATTTTATATTTGCATCAGTGTAATTAAAAGAAAAGTTATCTAAAAAAGGCAAAGCATCTAATTTGTCTTCTCCAATTAAGTCTTTTAAATTTACTGTACTTCCAAAAAATGTTAATTTATAAGTATCAGCTTTGTTGTTTTTTGTTGTTGCTCCTTCAAGTTTAATTTTTCCTTCTCGAAACGGTTCATCATTTAACAACAATTCTGCATTTCTTTTTACTCTAGCATCAAAACCATTTATATTATAATTATAAAAATGTTGAAATATTTTATTGTTTGCTTTGGATGCGGGAACTGTGAATGTTTTAGAAAAATCAGTAAATATCTTTTCAATATCTTTTACATCTTGAATGCTTTGTGTAAGAGTTATTGATTCATCTTTAAATAAATCAACTTGATTTAAAACACCATTTTCATCTTCAACAAAAAGTTTTAGTGCTAACATTAACGAACATTGTTTATCTTGTTAAAAGCAAAATCAAAGTCTATTGTATAATTGGACAGTTTGTCATTTACACTTGTTTTAAAAGTCATTGCTTTTGTTTTTGGAATTATAGGTAATGTATCATTGTTGTATCTTATCCAAACATTCTCACTTAAAAACAACTCTTCAATAGTTGAGTTGCTGTCTTCATTTATAAAACCAGTATTTAATGTTATGCTTTTTTGAGCATTAGTATTATATCTTTGTTGTTGTGTGTCACTTGTTGAATATGTAACACTAGAATTAACAACAGTATTTCTTTTATATGTTTCATCGATTACATTGAAAGTTTCTGTACTTTTTTTGAAAAAATATACATCTTGAAATACTCCCATACGATTTGTGAAAGTGACTTTATATGAAGTAAATTTTGGCTCACAAACGTTGAATACATTTATTGTCTTTTTTAATGTTGTATCGTCT
>Ga0181418_1000083_pt1 | contig 27116 bp, 11 predicted proteins | sample 41SPOviralmetaG_FD_130143 | JGI IMG/M metagenome (GOLD analysis project Ga0181418, IMG submission 130143) | Marine viral communities from the oligotrophic San Pedro Time Series (SPOT) site, San Pedro Channel, CA, USA - 41 SPOT_SRF_2013-03-13 | ecosystem: Environmental > Aquatic > Marine > Strait...
CTGAGACGTAGAGGGTACAGAGGGTTTAGTATGAATAGACCTGACAAGATATGGAACAAACTATCTGTAGCAGAAAAAGAAGTAGGTGGTATACCTAACTCTTCAGAAGACATTAAGCAGGCTCACGCAGCAGCAATTGAGATGTATATACAAGATCATGTTGGAATTAAGCAAGATGGAACGTTTGGAGATTTATATTTTAATGAATTACTAAACGATTGGGCAAAGTTTGATATAAACAAAAGAACAAAGCATGATGCGTCAATAAGTTCTGGTTTAGCTATTATGGCTAACAATAGGCATTTATACGCACCAAACGCTAAGGTTGAAAAACAACCACTAAATATAAAAATTTCCAAGTATAGTAATACTGGAAGCAATTCACAAATAATCAAATAATAAATATGGCAGAGTCTGGCATTAAAAGTTATTTCCCGAGTCAAACAGTTAGCGATGCTGAAAAGCTAAGCTACGATTATGGTTTGAAAGTAGGTAAAGCAATAGAGCAAGAGTGGTTTAACGACGATAGAAACATGAACAGATATAGATCTAATCATGCTGATTTTCATAATTTAAGATTGTATGCTAGAGGAGAGCAATCTATACAGAAATATAAAGATGAGTTATCTATAAACGGTGATTTGTCTTATTTGAATTTAGACTGGAAACCAGTTCCTATTATATCTAAGTTTGTAGATATTGTAGTTAATGGTATTTCCGAAAGAACTTACGATATAAAAGCTTTCTCACAAGATCCGTTTGGTGTAGCGCAGAGAACAGAGTATATGGAGAATATACTTAAAGATATGGATTCTAAAGCTTTTGATAACCACTCTGCAGTCTATGGTATAGACTCTAGAAGTAGTGAGATGGAGCAAAAAGATCTACCAGAGAGTAAAGATGAGCTTAACGTACATATGCAGCTAAGCTATAAACAATCTATAGAAATAGCAGAAGAGCAAGCTTTAAATACTCTTTTAAATGGCAATAATTACGAGCTTATTAAAAAAAGGTTTTATCACGACCTTACGGTGTTAGGTATAGGCGCTGTAAAAACAAACTTTAACACATCAGAAGGAGTTACTGTAGATTATGTAGATCCAGCTAACTTAGTATATTCTTATACTGACTCCCCTTATTTTGAAGATATATATTACGTTGGAGAGGTAAAAACAATACCAGTTAACGAGTTAGCAAAACAATTTCCTCACTTGTCTGAAAGCGATCTTGAAGATATAATGAAAAATAAATCTTACAATAGATCTAATTATAATTCTAGACATAATTACGACAAAGAAGATAATAACCACATACAAGTATTATACTTTAACTACAAAACTTATATGAACGAAGTTTACAAGGTTAAAGAAATGTCTACTGGTGCTGATAAAATTATACCTAAAGATGATTCGTTTAATCCTCCAGAAAATATGGAGGGTGGTTATAGTAGAATGTTAAGATCTATAGAAGTACTTTACGATGGTGCTATGGTTGTAGGTACTAATAAATTGCTTAAATGGGAGATGGCTAAAAATATGATGCGCCCTAAAAGTGATTTTACTAAAGTTAAAATGAACTATAACATTGTTGCTCCTAGAGTTTATAATGGTAAAATAGATTCTTTAGTAAAACGTATAACAGGTTTCGCTGACATGATTCAGTTAACTCATTTAAAGCTACAGCAGGTATTATCTAGAATTGTACCAGATGGTGTTTATTTAGACGCTGATGGTTTAGCAGAAGTTGATTTGGGTAATGGAACAAACTACAACCCACAAGAGGCTTTAAATATGTTTTTTCAAACTGGTTCTGTAATTGGTAGATCATTTACCTCTGAAGGTGATATGAACCCAGGTAAAATACCTATTCAAGAAATTACATCTGGATCTGGTGGAAACAAAATGCAAGCTCTTATTGGTAATTACAACTATTATCTACAGATGATAAGAGATGTAACCGGGCTTAATGAGGCTAGAGATGGTAGTACACCAGATAAAAATGCTTTAGTTGGTATTCAAAAAATAGCAGCAGCAAATTCAAACACAGCTACTAGACATATATTACAAGCTGGTTTATATTTAACAGCTGAAGTGGCAGAGTGTCTTTCTTTAAGAATATCTGATATTATAGAGTATTCTCCAACAAAAGACGCGTTTATACAAGCTATTGGAGCTTCTAACGTAGCTACCCTTAAAGAAATGTCGGAATTACACTTGTACGACTTTGGTGTATTTATAGAGTTATTACCTGATGAAGAAGAAAAAGCTATGTTAGAAAATAATATACAAGTAGCACTGCAAACACAGAGTATAGATCTAGAAGATGCTATAGACATTAGAGATGTTAGAAATTTAAAATTAGCAAATCAATTATTAAAGATTAGAAGAAAGAAAAAACTTGAATTAGATAGAGAAACTCAAAAGCAAAATATGGAGCAACAGTCTCAGGCTAACCAACAGGCCTCTGCTGCAGCGGCTCAAGCTGAAGTTCAAAAAAATCAAGCTATAGCTCAAACTACAATGCAACTAGAGCAAACAAAATCTCAATTACGAATACAAGAACAACAGCAAGAAGTTGAACTTAAGAAACAATTAATGAAAATTGAGTTCGACTATAACATGCAGTTAAAAACTATGGAGTCTCGAGGTATGTCTGATAGAGAAAATAGAAGAGAAGATAGAAAAGACAAAAGAACTAAAATACAAGCCACTCAGCAAAGTGAGCTTATAGATCAAAGAAATAGTGGTGGAACGCCTAAAAACTTTGAGTCTTCAGGTAATGATATATTAAGTGGAGACTTTAATTTAAACGCGTTTGACCCTAAGTAGGATTATTATTAATTATTATTATATTATATTATGGAAGAAGAAAATGAAAAAGTAGTCGAAAAGACTACTCAAGAAACAATACAAAAAGTTGACGAAAGCAAGTTTAAATCCGCTGGCAACGATAATGTTATTAAAGTGGACTTAAACGCTCCGCAACAAGAAAAAGTAGAAACTGAAGTTGTAGAAAACAAAACAGAAGAAAAAGAAGTAATAACAGAGGTTACTGAAAAAACAGAAACACAACCAGAAGCTGAAACACAAGAAGCTCCAGTATTAGAAGAAATTACTGAAGAACAAGTTGAAAAGGCTGAAGAGCAGGTTGAAGAAGCTATAGCAGAAGCTGAAGCCACTGGAAAACCATTGCCAGAGAATATTCAAAAGTTAATGGATTTCATGGAGGAAACTGGAGGTGATTTAAGCGATTATGTAAAGCTTAATCAAGATTATAGCAAACTAGATGATACGGCTTTGTTAAGAGAATACTACAAACAAACAAAACCTCATTTAGATAACGAAGAAATTAACTTCCTCATGGAAGACACGTTCTCTTACGACGAAGATGTAGACGACGATAAAGATATACGTAGAAAAAAATTAGCGCTTAAAGAGCAAGTTGCCAGCGCTAAAAGCCACCTAGACGGGCAAAAGTCTAAATACTATGACGAGATCAAAGCTGGAAGTAAGCTCACAACTGAGCAGCAAAAAGCAATTGATTTCTTTAATAGATACAACAAGGAGTCAGAAGCAACTCAAAAAATAGCAAAAAAACAAAAATCAACTTTTTTAAGTAAAACTGAAAATGTTTTTAACGACAAGTTTAAAGGTTTTGAATATAATGTCGGTGATAAAAATTATAGATTTAATGTAAACAACGCTGAAGAGGTTAAAAACACTCAGGGTGATATTAATAATTTTGTCAAGAAGTTCTTGAATGAAAATAATGAAATGTCAGACGCCAAGGGTTATCATAAATCTCTATATACAGCAATGAATGCAGATGCTGTTGCGAAACACTTTTACGAACAAGGAAAAGCAGATGCTATGAAAGATAGTATTGCTAAAGCCAAAAATGTAGATATGAACCCAAGACAAAGTCATGGAAAAATTGAAGCGGGTGGCTTAAAGTTTAAAGTGCTAGGTGAAAACTCTTCTGATTTTAAGTTTAAAATTAAAAACAAAAATAAATAACAATTTAAAACAAATTTAAAATGGCAATTACAGGAGGAAGTTTGTTGAACAAGGTGCCTTCACCTCAACAACAAACATTAAGCTCAAATTACATTGACTTCGCAGGAGGTTCAACTGGATGGGAGCAACAATATTTACCAGATCTTATGGAGAAAGAAGCTGAAGTTTTTGGAAACAGAACTATATCAGGATTTCTTTCACAAGTAGGAGCTGAAGAGGCAATGACAGCTGATCAAGTTGTATGGTCTGAACAATCAAGATTACATTTATCTTACGTAGGTACGGTAGCTACAGCGGGTGATACTAACGGTACATTTACAGTTGTAACTGATATCGATGGTTCTGCTGATGGTGAAAATGGATTTGCTGTAGCATCTCACGGTGTTAGAGTTAACGACGTTGTAATTATTGCTACGGCTGGTATCGTTACTAAATGTTTAGTAGTAGAAACTCCAGCTACAGCTGTTATTACAGTTGAACCTTATGACAAAGCTGATTTAACTGGTCACGCTACAACTGGTAGTGGATCTGTATTACTAGTTATAGGTTCTGAATACGGTAAAGGAGCTGCTTATGCTGATATTACTGGGGCTGCTGAAGCTACTAAAAGAACAGCTTTAACGCCAACTTTCAAGTCTTATAGCAACAAACCAGTTATTATGAAAGATTACTATGAGATCTCTGGATCTGATGCTTCTCAAATTGGTTGGGTTGAAGTTTCTGGTGAAGAAGGTCAAAGTGGTTACTTATGGTACCTAAAAGCTGAAGGTGATACTAGAGCTAGATTTACTGATTACTTAGAAATGCAAATGTTAGAAGCTGAGAAAACTGCTGCTGCATCTATTATTGGTTTCAACGGAAGTGTTGTTCGTGATGGTACTGATACTGGCGCTAATGGCTCTGGTACTGAAGGTTTATTTGCTGCTATTGAGTCTAGAGGTAATGTTACTTCTGGAGTTACTGGTGTTAACGCTGCTACTGATTTAGCTGAGTTCGACGCTATATTAGCTGAGTTTGATAAACAAGGTGCTATTGAAGAAAACATGATGTTTGTAAACAGAGCTACTAGTTTAGCTATTGATGACATGTTAGCTTCTATGAATTCTTACGGAGCTGGAGGTACTTCTTACGGAGTATTTGACAATTCTGAAGATATGGCATTAAATTTAGGTTTCTCTGGTTTCAGAAGAGGTTCTTACGACTTCTATAAGTCTGACATGAGATACTTAAACGACAAAGCTACAAGAGGTGAGATTAACCGTATTGCAGGTTCTGCTGCGATTAGAGGTGTTGTTATCCCAGCTGGTGTATCTTCAGTTTACGATCAAGCTTTAGGAAAGAATATGAAACGTCCTTTCTTACATGTTAGATATAGAGCTTCACAAACTGACAATAGAAAGATGAAGACTTGGGTTACTGGTTCTGTTGGTGCTGCTACATCTGCACTTGACGCAATGCAGATCCACTATTTATCTGAAAGATGTTTAATTACACAAGGTGCTAACAATTTCATGTTAATGAAGTAAGCATTATTTATATTAAAGACCGGGGCTTCGGCCTCGGCCTTTTATTTTATTAATTTTATTATATATTATATTATGGCAAAGAAAAAAGAAACAAAAAAAGAAACAGTAGTTGAAACACCTGTTGTAGAAACTCCAATAGTTGAAACACCTGTTGTAGAAACTACAAAACCAAAAAGAGTTGAAAAGAAAAACCCAAAACTAGAAGATGGTTGGGAGATAAAAGACAGAATATACAAGTTAAAAGGTAGTAAAAAACCTTTATCAAGATCTATTAGATCTGCAAACATACATTGGTTTGACGAAGAAAAAGGTTATGAAAGAGAACTTAAGTATTGTCAAAATCAAAGAACTTGCTTTGTAGATGAGATGAAAGGTGATCAAAGGCTAGAACATGTTGTTTTTAGAAATGGTATGCTAATTATTCCTAAAGAAAAAACAGTATTACAAAAATTACTTTCTCTTTATCACCCAGATAGAGACAAGATGTTTTACGAAGAAAAACCAGTTGTAAAAGCAATGGGTGAAATAGCTTGGCTAGAAATGGAGATAGAAGCTTTAAACGCTGCCCAAAACATTGATATTGATATGGCTGAAGCTATTATGCGTGTTGAAGTTGGTTCTAAAGTGTCAGACATGAGTTCTAAGGAGCTTAGAAGAGATTTACTGTTATACGCTAGAAGAAATCCTGAACTATTCTTAGAGTTAGTAAATGATGAAAATGTCGTGCTTAGAAACTTTGGTATTAGAGCAACTGAAATGGGAATATTAAAATTATCTTCTGATCAAAGAACTTTTTCATGGGGTTCTAATGATAGAAAGTTAATGAATGTTCCGTTTGATGAACACCCTTACTCAGCTTTAGCAGCTTGGTTTAAAACTGACGAAGGTATGGAGATTTACTCCAATATTGAAAAAAGATTAAATTAATCTAACTGTAGATGCGGTCGCTCTACGGGGCGATCGTAAACTACAAATTAAAAAGAAATTATGGCAGTAAGTATAGATAAAGTATATCAAAAAGTTTTAGCGCTAGCTAATAAAGAACAAAGGGGTTATATAACACCTCAAGAATTTAACTTATTTGCCGATCATGCTCAGATGGAAATATTTGAGCAATATTTTTATGATTTAGATCAGTTACAAAGAACACCTGGAAACGATATTACCTATTCTGATAGAGTAACTAACGTTGAAAATAAAATAAGTTATTTTAAAAGATATGATGATAACATATCTAGTATAACGGGTGGTTATGGAGATGTAATGCTTGAAGACCACGATGAAAACATATATAAGTTAATGACGCTTAGGCTTCGTTACAAAGCGGGTGAAAATTTGTATGTTGCAGAGGAGATGCAAGTAGGTAGTGAGTTTTTTTTATATAACGATAGCCCTTTAGCCAAACAAAATAAAAAAAGACCAATTTACTGGAAAAGAATGCACTCGGGTAGAGGTATATCTTTAAGGATATATCCAAGACCACAAATATCAAACCCTTATGATTCTAGTGTTGATGGAGCTGTGTTTCTTAGCTATATTAAAACTCCAGTAAAACCAAATTGGGCTTATAATGTTATAAATGACAAACCACTTTACAATTCAACTGATGCTGTAGATTTTGAACTACATTCTTCAGAAGAAACAGAATTAGTATATAGAATATTGGCGTTAGCTGGCGTTGCAATAGAAAAGCCAGAATTAACACAAGTTGCAGCTGGACTTGGCGCTGGTCAAATTCAACAAGAAAAACAATAAATAAATGGGATTATTAGACAATACTACACAGCAAGCTTACTATCAAAGCGGTGATCTTGGAAATTATCAATTCACATCTTTAGATCATATTATAACTCAATTCCAAATAGCTTATGTTGGTGAGGGTAAAATTATTCAAAAAGTTAAAAGAGCTGACATTGCGTTTCACGCACAAAGAGGTTTGCAAGAGTTTTCTTTTGATACTTTTAAATGTGTTAAATCACAACAAATAGATCTGCCACCGACATTAGTTATGCCACTTCCTCATGACTACGTGAATTATACAAAATTATCTTGTGTAGATTCAGCTGGTATAAAACATCCTTTATACCCAACAAACTCTACTAGTAACCCTTTTCAAATACTTCAAAACGAAGATAAATCTTATGATTTTACTGTGCCATCTACAACCTTGCTTAAAAATGGAGATTTTGCAAACGCACAAAGTGTACAGGCTAGTGGCGACTCTGATTGGACTAAAACCTCAGCTTTTGCAGGTTCTGGAACAGACAAAGTGCATATTGTTAGTGGAGAGTTAGTTTTTGAACACGGTAGTAACGCTCCTATACCTGGAACAACAAATAAAACTAGTAGATCGTATGCTGTGTGGCAAGAAATAGATGTTACAAATATAGATCTTTTAGACTTATCAGCTCTTGGTACGTCTGCTGCTTCTGCTACTGGTAAAGGTGTTGGAACATTACGAGTAGGTATTAGCACGTTAACATATCCAAATTTTAATCCTACTGTTACTAATCCAAATAAAACAACTGGACCTTCTCTTAATAACACTGACGAAGTGTTTGATCTTCAAACTACTAGTGGCGCTAGAGCTTTAGTTACGTTTAATGATGGTTTAGCAACTAGTTCTACTCTTACCTTAACAGACGTTGATGTTAGCGGTGAAACAGAGGTTTATGTTTTAGTAACTAGTTTTATAGAAGATTTTACCGATACAACTTTATCTAACAGTAAAAATATAGTTGATGATATAGTTATAAGTTGTGATGCTATTTCCAACTCACTTCAAGAAGTTGTAAACTCTTCAACTTGGGATAATTATAAGTCAGCAACACCATCTGAAAATCAAGATGATTACGAAGATGATACTTATTGGAAAATGAATGGTAATAGATATGGTTTAGATCCACAATACGCTCAAGCCAACGGATCTTTTTACATAGAAGAAAGACTTGGAAAAATACATTTTAGTTCTAATATTTCAGGAAAAACTGTAATCTTAGATTATATAAGTGATAGCCTTGGTACAGACGAAGAAATGCAAGTGCATAAATTTGCTGAAGAAGCTATGTATAAATATATAGCTTACGCTATTTTATCTACATCATCTCAACCAATACATCAGCAGTTAGCGCCTAGATTTAAAAAAGAAAGGTTTGCAGAGACTAGAAAAGCAAAATTAAGATTATCAAATGTTAAGTTAGAAGAGTTAACTCAAATACTTAGAGGTAAATCGAAACAAATAAAACACTAGTACATGCCAGAAATTAAGCATAATTTTACCGGTGGTAAGATGAACAAGGATCTTGACGAAAGACTTGTTCCAAACGGAGAATATAGAGACGCAATGAATATACAAGTTTCAACGTCAGAAGGATCTGATGTTGGTACTGTACAAAATATATTAGGTAACACTTTAATTACTGGGCAAGAGTTTATTCCATCAACAGCTAGTTGTGTTGGAAGTATTGCTGATGAAAAAAACGATAAGTTATATTATTTTATTGTTGATGGTGAAACAGCTAACAACCCAGGCTATATAATAGAGTATAATTCTGTAACTGATACTATAACTCCGGTTTTAGTTGATTTAACTGGAGATGTTTTAAAATTTAGTTCTAAAAGATTAGTTACTGGTGTAAATATTATAGATGATCTTTTGTTTTTTACAGACAATCACTCTGAACCAAAAAAGATTAATATATCTCGCTGTATAGAAGGTACTGATCCAGCTGGTTTAACACGTACTAAATTAATAAACGAATCTAGAGATATTAATGTAGGTTCTAATATAGATTTAGAAGAAAAACACATTACAGTTATTAGGAAGTCTCCTACAACAGCTCCAGCTATAGAATTAATTTCTGGGCAAGACGATACCTTTGCTTACAGTGGTGTAATGCGAATCACTAGCGATCCAGGTGGGCTTGTTAAAACTACTCCAGCATCACCAAACACTCAAAACGCATCTTCAATGTGGTTTAATACTTGGAGTAATTTTAATCACTTACATGATTTTTCTGAACTAGCAGTTGGTGATGAATTTCGTACAAAAATAGAAACTGACATAAATGGTGAAAGTGGATTTACTTTAGACTGGAATGTTGGTGATACTGTAGTTTTCAAAGAGTTTAGTGGAGACACGTACGATGAGGCACCGCCAACACCAATAACAGATTACACTTTAAAAGCTAAAATAGTTCAGGACAATAACAACCAATTTCAAGATTCAGTTACTGAAGTTGCTCCTAACGGTAATTTTGCTTTACCAAACATTGATGGTACTAAACCATTAGGCTATAGTTGGAGTAATGCTAATGTTAATAATATTACTTACGATTCAATTAATTCTAAAGTTATTGTTGACACGGTAACTAGTTACCAAATAGTAGCTTCAGCTACGCCAAGCACAAGCTTTGCTACTGGTACAGTTGCGCAAGCGGGTACTTACAGGATAACTTATGAAATACAAGGAATTGTTACAGGTTCAAAAGTTTATATGGTGATAGTTTCACCAAGCTCCGGATCTTATCCCACTTATTGGAGTACTCCAATAGCTACCTCAAATGGAATACACACGCACGATTTAACATTAGAAGACTCTTTAGGAAGCAGTTTTACTAATTTTAGTTATGCTTCCGGTAAGTTTTTTGTTCGAACAGCTGACTGGGGAGGAACTGGTGCAGCTGCTCATGAGTTTGAGCTTTTAAATATATCTATAGAAAGACAAGACGCTTCAGATGCAGGGGTTAGATTAGAAGTATTAGGTATTAACGGTGTTCCAGCAACAGTGCCAAGTGGTTATTCTGAATTAAGATATGCTGTTGAATTACTAGATGAAGAAGAAAATTTATTTGAATTTAAATTTCCAAGATTTGCTTATAGATATCAATACGAAGATAAAGAATATTCAACTTTTTCACCTTTTACTCAAGTAGCATTTTTACCAGGCTCTTTTGATTATCACCCGCAAAAAGGTTATAACCTAGGTATGACAAATCGTTTAAAAGAAATTAAACTAAAGAATTTTATTCCTGCCGATGGTGTGGTTGATGATGTTATTGCTGTTGATATACTTTACAAAGATGAAGCTTCTCCAAATATTTATGTAATAGACACTATTAAAAATAATCAATATAGTAGTGATATTTGGCTTAATAACGAATACACTATAAAGTCAGAAGCCGTAAAACGAATACTTCCATCAAATCAACTATTAAGACCTTGGGATTCTGTTCCTAAAAAAGCGTTAGCACAAGAAATTAGTGGTAATAGAATTATATACGCAAACTATACTCAAGGTTTTGATTTACTTCAACCTGGTACAAATCAAGAATACTATCCAGATTTTAACTTTAACATAATAAGCGATACTATAGGTTTAAATACTGTAAAATCTATTAAGTCGTTAAGAGAATATCAACTAGGAGTTGTTTTTATTGATAAGTACGGAAGAGAAACGCCAGTATTGTCCAACTCAAGCGGTCTTGATAAGATACCAAAAATTGAAGCTGCTAAAAGTAATAAAATAGAAGTATCTTTTGGTGACACAGTGTTTCCTGAAAATATGAAGTATTTTAAATTTTTTGTAAAAGAAACTTCTGGAGAATATTATAATATGACCATGGATAGATGGTGGGATGCTGGAGATGGTTTAGCGTGGATATCTTTTGGCTCTGCTGATATAAACAAAATAGATATTGATACTTTTTTAATTTTGAAAAAAGGTATTGAATCAAATGATTTGATTACAGATCCAGCTAGATATAAAGTGTTAGCAATAGAAACAGAGGCGCCTGATTATATAAAAACTAAAAAAACATTAATAGAAGAAAAAACGCATGAGTTTTCTAATGCTACTGAAAATGTTTTTGGTAATACAACAGACGATGTGCCACTGCTTGGTAGAGATACTTTTAAACTTAGATACCAACCTTTTGTTTCTGGACCCGGTTCTGAAATACACAACATAGAAGATGGAGTTTTGTATATTGAGTTCGCTATTGGTAGTGTTACCTCTAAAAGATATAGAATAACAGAGCTTACTCAACCTCAAAACCCTATAAATGACGCTACGTATAATATACAAATAGATAAAACTCTTGGTGATGATATTAATTTTATCTGCGATGATCCAAACGGTGGTTTAAACGCAACAAAAATAATTGATGGAACTATAGTAAGAATTTACAAGTATACTCCAGAAAATTCAAGCGAGTTTGATGGTAGATTTTTTGTTAAGGTTATTAACGACGAGGTATTTACTTACAACATGACTGATTTTAGTGTTGGCACGGTAGAATATAGAACAACTTTATCTAAAAAGCTATACTACATGGGTAGTGATCAAGCTGCTTTACATAGCGAGGTTTTAACCGGTCAAACGCTTGGTATTTATCAAGATGCAGCAATTGTTCAAGACGTATTTAGCTCTGGGTCTGCATCATACGTGTCTACAACTTTTACTAATCAAAATAACTTTGGTAGATTTGCGCCGTTTTTTAGAAATTATAAATACTCAAATTCTTCATCACAGCTTAACTCTACGGCTGGAGGTTTAGATATTGGCCAATACCGATTTGACTCAACAACTAATGCGGAGTGGCAAGGTGAGTTTAGATACCACACAGCCAGCGATGCATACCCTTGGAATAATTGGTCTGGTTGGGCTTCATCGTCTGGTGGCGCATCTTTTCCTTTAAAAAACGCCGATGATTCTGGTTTTAGCGATAACGAAAGATATGGTGTGTTTAATAGCGATGGTGAGCAGGAAAAAGGTAATGTATGGTTTATAGACGCTGGACCATTTTCTGGAAGCCGTTGGGCGCCTAATGTAAGTCTAGGTTGGAACGCGCTTGGTGATAACAATAGTTTTGAAAATGGTATTGTAAATGGTAGCATGACAATAGCTATGGGTGGTATTTATAATGATGGTGAGGCGGTTAACTCTAACGTTTCTAATGTTTTTAATATAGGTAGCGCTGATAATTCTTTTTATAATAGTCAAAAATTTAAAGATTTAGTTGGTAAAATATCACCATCAGTAAAATTTAGATTTAAAGAAGATCCTACAGGTGAAGTATACACAATTAACCCTAGTGGGGTGACATACAAAAACAGGTTAAGATGGAGTGATGGTGATCAAATGCCTAATTCATCTGGTGAGTATCCTGCTTATGCTCCCATAGGATCTACATCCGATATAGCTTTAGCCCCTCAATTATCTCCTAATATCACTAGAGGTTATAAAGCAACTTTTACCAACGACAGAACTAATGACACTCAGTTAACTTGGGATCCAACAAATGGTGGGGTAACAGGCGCTATACAGCAAGGTTTAAACTTAACAGCAATACACTCTCAAACACCAACCTCAACAACCGGCTATTTGCCAATGGTTAAAGTTTCTGTTAACGATATAAACGATTTAACTTGCAGTGTTAACGGAGGTAAGCACTCTATAGCAAAAGGAATGATATTGACTAGTTATGGAGGTACAACGCTAGATGGTGTATTTAACAATCCTGAAGGAAACGCTACTAATAGTGGGTTTTCTCACGAACCACTTATAGTAGAAAGTATAACAGGATCAGGTCCTTATAGCTTATACTTAACTGGATATTCAAGTCCAATTTTAAATAGTAATCTTGCAAATACAAGTTTGTTAAAACACAAAATATTTGATACCGCTCCAACTTCTACTGAAAGCATGGTTTTTCAACAACCAGCAATGAATGGTTATAGCCAATACTCCGTTAATAGAATAAACCAGCAAGACGCTAATGGAGATGGTAGTAGTCTATCTACTCCTGCTTTGTTAGCTGTAGGTTATACTATACAGTTTTTAGAAGAAATAGAAACAGAGTCAGAGTTTCCTGATAATCCAGCTATATGGGAAACAGAACCAAAAGAAACTACTCCTTTAGATATATATTACGAGGCTAGTGGGTATAATCCACTTGTGTTGACAGAGGAAACAAAATACTTAGCTATACCAATAGGATCTCTAGTTGAGTGCGTAGAAAATCCAGCGGCAACACTTGTTAATATGACCGTCAATAGCGTAGACTACGCGCCTTTACCAAGCACGCTTGCTGTTGGACAAAGTGGAACGGGACCTTGGCGTTTATCTTTAGCGACAAAGTTTACTCAAGATGAACCTCTTGTTGGTGGTGATTTTATTACAATTGGTAGACATTTAAAGATAACAAAACCAGATGGTAGTATTATAACAGTTGAAGTAACTGGTTGGGATGCAAGCGCTGGTTTTAGTGGTAGTTATCCAGTAAGAACACCTTTTATCTATATCAACGAGGTACTTCACGGCCCAGATACAAAGTACATTTTAAATTGGCACAACTGTTATTCATTTGGAAATGGCGTTGAGTCTAATAGAATTAGAGATACTTTTAATTTACCATTTATAGCTAATGGTGTTAAAGCATCTACAACGTTAGACGAAAATCCTTATGAAGAGCAATTAAAATATGGACTTATATACTCTGGTATATACAATTCAAATAGTAGTATTAACAATTTGAATCAATTTATAGCTGCTGAAAAAATTACAAAAGATATAAACCCAATATACGGAAGTATTCAAAAACTAAAAGCTGGTTGGGGGCAAGGTGGTGATTTAATAACGCTTTGTGAAGATAGAGTTTTAAAAATATTAGCAAATAAAGATGCTTTATTTAATGCTGATGGAAACACAAACTTAACTTCTACAAACAATGTTTTAGGTCAAGCTATTCCTTATTCTGGTGAGTACGGTATATCTAAAAATCCAGAATCATTTGCATCGGAAGCTTATAGAGCTTATTTTACAGATAAAGTAAGAGGTGCTGTTATGAGATTATCTATGGATGGATTAACACCTATATCTAATGCTGGTATGAAAGATTTTTTTAATGATACTTTAAAATTATCAAACAAACTTATTGGTAGTTACGATGATAGAAAAGATGAATACAACTTAACGTTACAAGTGAGTGGTATAGGTCTTAATATAGTAGATACTGCAAAAGCAACTTCTATATCAAGCGGCTTTACAGTAGTTAATGATAATACAGTAATTTGGGATAATACAGGTGTAACTGATAATTTAAGTTATTTTAACAACGCAATGGACATAGATGATATTGTTCAAGGTAAAAAATATAGACTAACTTTAAAAGTTTCAAATTATGTTGGAGCTGGTACTTCAGGAGTAAGTGCTAATGGTGGCGTAAGTACTAGTGCTCAATTATCTTCTAATGGTACTCATATTGAAGACTTTATTGCGACTGGTGATCGTTTAGATTTCTTTGGTAAAAAGACTAATAGTTGCACAATGGAATTAACCGTAAGAGAGCTTGAGCCTGGAAAAACTGTATCTTACAAAGAAAACACAAAAGGTTTTGTTAGTTTTAAATCTTTTATTCCTGAAAACGCTTTAAGTACAGCTAGTAACTACTACACGGTATTTGGTGGTAAACTTTATAAGCACCACGTTGAAAGCGCTGATAGAAACACTTTTTACAATACATTTACAAACTCTAGTGTAAACGTTTTGCTAAACGACATGCCAAGCACTATAAAGTCTTACCGAACATTAGAATACGAAGGTAGTCAATCTAGAGTTATTCAAAACTTAGATGATGACGAGTATTACAACTTAACGGATAAAGATGGTTGGTATGTTAGTAGTATTGAAACAAATAAAAAGAAAGGTAGTTTGCTTGAGTTTATAGAAAAAGAAGGTAAATGGTTTAATTACATTAAAGGTATAGAATCTAACATAGATAAAACTACAGACTTTGCATCGTTTAACATACAAGGATTAGGGACAATTCAAAGTATCGATAACAACGATATTACTATAGATGGAGATCTAAACGTTTCTCTTCAAATTGAAGATGTTGTTTATTTTAATTCTACTCAAATAGAAATTGCTGGAAAGGTTACAGCTATAAATGATAACACTATAACAGTAGATAACAGCGGTACATTACCATCACAAGGTGACTATATTTTCTTTGTAAAAAACCAAATGGTTAACATGAGTAAATTATCAGGGTATTACGCTAACGCGAAGTTTGAAAATGATTCTAAAGTTAAAGCCGAACTCTATGCGGTTAGTTCTGAAATAACACAAAGCAGTAAATAAATAAAATAAATTATGGCAAATGGATATGGTAGTTCATCAAGCACATCAAGTACACTTTCTAGCGCTAGACAGAGCACGGTAAATGCCCAAGGAATAGTAGCACCACCTGGTTTTCACTACATGCCAGACGGAACTTTAATGTCTGATATCGAGCACGCTAGAACTTACGGTAACAGTGGAACAATACAATCGTTTAATTTAAACACCGCAAACATAAAAGTTAACGGTGAAAAAAGAAGATTTACAATAACGGGTAGTGGAACGTTTAGCTTAATGATTAAAAACGAAAGTGATAGTTACTATAATTTTGCAACAAATAAATTTCAAACAGCTAACACTAGACTGGCTAATCAAAAAATAAATAACACGTATAGTGGTAATATAAGCTTTCCATCAGCTCCAACAACTACAGATGTTGTTGATGGCGCTGTTACTAGTGGTGTTAAAGTAGTTATGGATAACAACGTAGCTACAAAAATGGAAGTTGGAGATAGAGTTACTGGAAACGCTGCTTTAAACGCTGCAAATGTAACAGTTGTTGAAATAAACACAGATAGTAACGCTAAAAAGTTTTCTATGTCAGAAGCGATTGCTATAGCAGATGATGCTGTTTTAACTTTTACCGGCTCTGACCAATACGATGTTTTTCTATTTGCAGAAAATGGAACTAGGCATGCTCGTTATAATGAGGTTAGATTTGACGATAATAGTATAGACATAAATTCTTCTACAGGATCAGACTCTTTATTGCTTAGAAAAGTTATATATCAAACTTTAAATATGCGACTAACGTTTTCTGGTGCAAGTGCTGACGATAGCTCTTCAGCTGGTTTTAGTGGTTTTTCAAATAGTAATAAAACAATAATATCAGCGCAAATAGGCGCTAGCACTGGTAAAATTCCTTTTTCATTTGATGTACAGGCTGGTAGTACCCATTCATTTACAGTAGATAGAAACCCTACTATAAACGATGTTTTTATAAAATCTACTAGAACTATAGGTAATTACGTTCAAATTGAAGGCGAGGATATAAGCGGTTCTACTGCCTATAGATGGTCTATAGATAACGTAGAGGGGCTTACACCCGGAATGACACCTGTTGGTACTAATATAACCGCTGGAAGCGTTTTATCTAGCTATGAAGACGTTATTGTGAGTATGATTGGGGATGTTAGCGAGAAAAAATATATTAAAACAAGAAAGGAAGCAGTTGAAAAAGTAGGTGCACCAACGATAACAAGAGACTCGGGTACAAAAGCAGCAGCAACTGTGCAGGCTGGTAACATTGTATTTAATAAGCAACAAGCTTTTGCTTTAGCTAGTGATGAAATATCTATAGTGGGTTTTGGTAACGACGCTATTAAAAGTTTAACTGGCTGGGATATTGAATTAACTGACATGACTGTAACCTTAACAAAGCCAACAAGTTTAGTTTCTTCAACAACTATAAACAGTACAACTGTTACTGTTGCCAACGCAGATGGTATTATGGACGATGTTACAACTGTTAGTGGTTTTAATATAGATTCTTCTGTAGCAGAACCAACAGTAACTAATATTGCTAGTTACACTGGTTCTACAGCAACGTTAACATTAAGCTCTGCGCAAAGTTTAGAAGCAGGAGAAACGCTAACGTTTAACAATGCTGCTAGAAAAATAACAATATCTGGTAATTTTAGAGTTATAAGCGCTGGTAGCAATCCAGCTTATTGGGATGGCATACTAGGTTTTGACTTAAAAAAGTTTATAACTGCAACTGACGAGTCTTAGAGTAAAAAAACAGTGAAAACTGTGATAATAAATATACAAAAATAAATTATGTTAGAATTAATTGAAATATTACTTTTTGGATCAAATGATCCAAATTTAAATCAAGCTTTTATAGGGAGCCTTATGGTTGCTGGTGGAATAGCAAAAGGCCTTATGGGTTACGATTGGGGCGGTAAAAGAAGAAAAGCCTTAGCTGCTTCTAGAGAAAAATTTGAAAAACAAAAAGATGTGTTTAGAGGTTTAGACACAAGCAACGCGTATGCAGATATAGAAAATAAATACAAAGGCATGGAAAATGCTTTTGAAGATATAAAGGTTAACACTCAACAGGCAGAGTTTGAAAAGCAAATGTTTCAGCAATCACAAGCAAACACTTTAGACACTTTAAGAAGTGCTGCTGGTGGAAGTGGTATAGCTGGATTAGCTCAAGCTATGTCAAATCAAGCAATGAACCAAGCTCAAAAAACAGCAGCTTCAATTGGTAGGCAAGAGGCTAAAAATAAAGTGTTAGCAGCGCAACAAGCAAGTAAAATAGAGCAAGATGAAAGAAGAGGTGCTGATACAGCTCAACAATTGATAGCAAAAGGACAATTATCCTCTATGCAAATGGAACAAAGTAAACAAAGTACTTTATTAGGTATGGACGCTCAGTCTGTACAAGGGGCTCAAGCCGCTGTTCAAGCTGGTAACCAAATGATGATGAGTGGTGTTAGTGATATTATAGGCGGTGTTGCTAAAATGGAAGAGTAAATAAAATAAACAAAGTTATGGCACAATTCGGAAAAGCAGACATAGGATTAATAAAGGCAACAGCTGGAGCTGAACAAAGTAAATTTGTTGATAGCAACCTAATGACAGGTATGGCTATTAGTGGCTTTGTTGATGAGTTAAATAAAAAAGCGCAGGTTCAAGCTGGTATTCAAGCTGGTATTCAAAAAGATATAGACGATAAGTTTGGAACGACTTCAGCTAACCTACCAGATGAGTTTTCAAAAAATTTATTAGAATTTGTGCCTGGTATGAAAAATAGTTACGCAGCTGTTAAGGGTAACGATATATTAGGCAAACACAAGAAATCACAAATCCTAACAAATCATGATGACTATTTAGTAGAGGTTGAAGCTTTAGTAGGTATTATTAAAGCTAACAATGATGATAATGCCGTTAATGGTGTTGGTCATAACGCTAAAAGTAGTTATTATTTAGATCAAATGAAAGCGCCTAATGGTTATCAAGTTTTTACAGCTTATGATACAAACGGTAAGCCATCACCAAACGTAGCCGTACCAATGAAAGTAAAACCTAGGTTAGATGGTTTTGAGTTTGAGTACAATGGTACTAAAATGACTTTAGCGGATTTAGAAGGAAAAACTTTTGAAGGGCAAGAAGGGGAAGCGATTAATAATGCTTCTGCGAAAGCCCGGGAGCTTTACGCTACGGCGGACGAAGGGTATAACGAATGGAACTCACTTGAAGACAAGATAGATGGAAGACCTAACCCAGCTAAATATCAAATATACAATTACAAAACAATGCCTAGTAGAGAGTCCAACAAAGAAAACGCTGCTGCTGAGTTAGCTATATACAATAAAAACGTTGGCTTATTAAAAGGTGATAGTGACCACAATAATATTGCTGACGCTAGTACGTATGGTAGTCAGTGGAAAAACCAAGTTGATGGGTATAGTGGCTTAGATTTACAACACACTTTGTTTACAGACGCTAGTGATGATGATGTGGATAATTCTTATGGTGACCTTTTCGTAAACCAAACAGGTAAAGATCCTAACATGTATAAAAATGATAAGGACGAGTTTATAAGTTTTAATGTTGGTGATGGAAAGTCTATACAGTACAGCACTGATCCAGAAAGCGAATGGGGTCAACTTGGTGAAGAAGAGCAAAAGAAATTATTAGAAATGCACATTAGAGGTGGTCGTACAGATGGTAGTTACAACCCTGACGAAAATTCTGATTTCCACAAGGATGGTTATGCTAACTTTATGGGTAACGTAACTAGAGACGCTGCTTTAATAAAACAAAGAAATTATTTCGAAAACAAAGGTATGTTTTTTGACAATGGCGATGGTAACCCTGTTAATAGTGTAGAAGTACAAGCAAATAGAAAAAGCATTGCATATACTGATCACAAATTTAATTCTGCCTTTCCAGAGCGTTTACTTGGTGGAGAGAACTTTAATGAAAACTTAACTGAAGACGGTAGTATAGGAAAAGCATTAATTGAGGAATTTGGAGAAAATGTTTTTGATTTTGCTGGTAATGGTATAATAGAGATTAAAGGTGTTGATTCGCCATTTGATTTTACTGGTCCTAATAAAAAACAAGAGTTAAAAAGATTAAAAGAGTATCTACAAGCAAATCCTAATTTTACTGACGTTGAAAATAGTTTAGCACAAAACATGAGTAATAGTGTTAACGATAAAGATTGGAAAAGAATGCGAAGAAAAAGTTACCATGGATTTCCTCCAGCTAAAGATTACTTAAAGTTTGAAGGTAGTAATGGAAACATAGTTACGGGAGATTTACAAGTTAATGGTTATAACGAAGAAACTGAAATGTGGGAAGTTACAGATTCACGTGGCGTTACACACAACGTAGACGAAGATACTCTTTATCCAAAAGGAATATAGTTTATGCCAACTAAACAAGAATTTTTAAAAATACCAGGTGTTAAAAAGAAGTTAGAACAGATATCGAAAGACAACGGTTTTACGGTTGAGCAACTGTTGACTGTTATAGAAAATGAATCTAACTTTAATACAAAAGCTAAAAATCCAAACTCCACAGCAACAGGGTTAATACAGTTTATGAAAAATACATCCGATGATCTAGGCGTTGATCACGGTTCTTTAATTAAAATGAACGAGTTAGAACAACTTGACGTAGTTGCTAAATACTTTAAAAAAAATCACAGAAAAGGATCACATCCATATCTAACGGTAGCACTGCCTGTCGCTGCGCGTTTTGAACCAAACGAGGCTATAACCGCTGATAGTCTTATTAACAAAGGTCTTTACAAGGATAAAACAAAAAAACAAGTTGAGGCTATAGTTAGTAAATGGAAAGATCGAAACCCAGTTTGGGTTAACCAAAATACAAACGAGCTTACTGCCTCGTCAATATTAGCTTATGGAGGTGTAACAAATAAAAACAAAGCGGAGAACAGGAAGAAACAACAGCAAATGGTTGATGCTGGTATTGACTTAGGAACATCGGGGCCTAATAAGAATGGTGTGGATGGTACTTGGGGTGGTAAATCAAGAGCTGGGTGGGTAGTTTTTAACGAAATAAAAACAGGAGAAGAAGGGTTAAAAGAAGAGTACGAAAAATATTCAAACGAACTAGGTAGCGAGGGTGATGAAATGGCAGGGGAAGTTAAGATTTTATCTTACGAAGAGTGGTATAAAAATTTAGACAACATAGGATCGCCGAGAGCCCAAAAATTAAAAAGAGATTTACTTAAAGACTTAGGCCCAAGAGTTGAAAAAGTTGAAGAAGTAGAAAAAGTAGAAGAAAAGGTTGTAGGTAAAGTAGATGAAAAAGGAGAGCTTGATTTAACCCCGTCACCCATTGCACCTGGAACAACTATAAGTGATGAAGGTGAGGTTGATTTTGGCGGTCAAATAGAAAAGCAAAAAAACGAGCTTAAGAAAAAAAAGGAAGAAGAAAATAAAAATAAAGAGAAGGTTTACCAGCCAAAAGAATTAACACCTTTAGGAGATTTAACAGAAGAGGAGATAAATAACTTAACAGACGAAGAAAGAAAAGAGTACGGGTTACAACCTACTGTTGAGGTTGCGGTAGACAGAGATGAAGAGGAAGAGTTAACAGAGGAACAGCTTGCGGTAATAGAAGAGGAAAGATTAAGAGGCGAAAAAGAGAAAGCAGAAGACGAAAAATATGTTGAAGAGCAGCGGTTAAAAAGAGAGGAAGAAGAAAGAAAAAGAAGACAAAAGAAAGCCCGTGGAAAAGTTTTAGATCAAGACGGTGATGGTATACCAGATACTATTGACGCTGATGGTGGCGTATCAATAGTTCCAGAAAATCAACTTACAGTTTCTACTGAAGAAAAAGAAGTTATTAAAGAGCAGGAAAAAGAAGCTATAGAAACCGTAGAGACGCAAGAAATGGAGGTTCTTGATGCTAATGGTAATATAAAGAAAATAACTGTACCAGTTGTAAAGACAACCCCAACAACCCAAGCAACTGTAAAGACAGAGGGTGCAACAACACTCGAAGAGACGGTTGAAGAAAAACCAAAACCTGTAAAACCAAAGATAAGAAATTTCAAAACGTCAAGTGATTACATGAAGGCTAGAATGAAGTATTATGAATCTCTTGAAGAGCAGGAAGACGAACTTAACGATGATGAGATAAAGGAAGCTGTTGACGCGGAGCAAAACTCTAAACTTATAGACAGTTCTAAAAGAAATATATTTAAAATTAATGATAAAACAAATATATTTAACAGCATAATTGGAGACATCGATAGCTTAGCTAAAGGTATACAGCAAGAATTAAATATTATAACTAAATCAATAAACAATAAACAGTAATGGTAGACAATACAGATGATATTTTTGGAGGAAAAGAAACTGTTACAACGATTAGTGGTGGTATTGGGCCGGGTGGAGTTACTAGAACCGAAACCACAACCACTAAAGATGAGTTGGATTTTGAAGAGGGACAAGGGTTAGATCTTGACCTGTCTACAGTTGGCTCTGCAGAAGAGCTAGATAAAGAAGTTGTTGAAGAGGGTAAGGTTGAAAAGAAAGAAGATGAATTTCCCAATTTACTACCAGAAGTAGAGGTTAAAGGAGAGAAGGAAAGGCCAGAATTTTTATTAGGAGATAAGTACTCTGAGTTTAAAGATATCTTTGCCTCAGTAAGCTCGGAGATTAATAAAAAAACACTTAAGCTTTTAGCTATTGAGCACCCGGATTTTTTCGAAGTAAGCGATGATGGTGTTGTTACAAATAAAAGCGGAGAGGTTGTAGAAACAAAAGAAGATTTTATAAAAGCGACTGGATTTGACACTGGGGATATTATTTATGATAATGCTAGTAAGCAGTTTGAAAACGAAGATTTAAATTACACAAAAAAACAAATCGAAATAGCTAACGACGCTTGGCTATACATTACGTCTAGCCTTCAATATGAAAGCGGTAATAGTTTGATGTCTCTTTTTGGTGAAGGTGAAGAAGAAACACTTGATTTTGCTCAGTTTACCGAGCAAATGAAAATTGAAGTTTTGAACCAATTAACAGACGACGAATTTCACCAAGCTTCTCAAGAAGGTCATATAATGAGAAAAGGCGTTACTGGATTTGAGCCTAATGAGGTAGATGCTGCGTTAGAGAAATTTGGAACTGCATGGACAGTTGGAAAATGGGAGAGAATAGAAACGTGGAATAGATATTTTAAAAAAAGAGCATCTACAGCTATTAGCTTGGAAGATAAAAACATTATTATAACCGAAGCTAAAAGTGTGGTTTTAGGTAACCAAATGAAAATTCAAAATGCTGCTGCTAAAAAAATAGTAGAACTTAGAGATAACTATGAAAACAAGCTAGCTGATTTGAATATTAATTTTAACACGTACCGTGATTTAATAGATAGAACTGAAAAAGACATCGAAGAGCTTAACAAAAAACATGGTACTTACGGTTATGATAAGCAAGGCAACATAAGGTTTATTAGTTATGGAAGAAGTTGGTCAAAAGAAGACATTGCTAAGCAAAACCAAATTAACGTTAATCTAAAACAAATAGGTAGCGATAAAGTAGATTTAGCTTTAGAACGTAGTGAGGTTTTGTCTTTAAAAGAAACATACGAAAGTAGTCGTGAAGATTTTAACACCACTCAAGAGCAACTATTTAAAATGTTTTTGTATGATCATGCTAATAATGTATTTCGTCCAGCATTTAAACAACTGACAATGAACAAATTGTTTGATGAAGTGATTGTAATGCGAAACGGCCCTTATATGGGACCTGTTTTAGACGTTATGATGACCGCAGCTGATGGTATTGGCAAATACGTAGCGGCTAATTCGGCTTTTAAAGCAGTGGCCGGTGTGCCTGCTCTGGTTGTTACTGGAGGAGTTATGGCCGCGGATTATGCCGGGATTTTGCAAAAAGGATTAAGTGTAGATAGACAAAAGGGGACTGGTTATTCAAGAGGAAAAGGCGTTAGCATGCCTTTTACTAAAGATATGTTTAATACTCTTTTGAATATAGCTGGAGACCGTGTGCTACCTGTTTCCCAAGCTCAAAAAAGTTTGATAAAAGTAGAGGGTTTTAAGTCTGAAAAAGATAATTGGTTAGGAAGGCAATATGATTATATGCTCGGTGATGGAAGTAATTGGAATGTTTATTCTGGTACGAAGTCAGTTGCTGAGTTATTAGGTTATGTTGTTGCGCTTAGGCATGGTGTTGGTAATTTATCTGCAAAGCACGCTGCTAGAATGTCGAAGTTAAAGATGGCTCAGGTGTATAGTTACAAGTCATCTGCAATGCGTAAATTTGGTTCTGCATTAGCATATTCCTTAAGTAAGGGTTTTACCGGCAGCAAGGCTTTTACTGGAAGGTTAGAGATGGTAAAAGTAACGCAGAGAATGTTAACTTTAGATAACATTGCAGATGGTAAAGCTAGAGGATTAAATGATTTTCAAGCCCTTGCTTATGGTAACTTTTTATCTTTTGCGACTGGTGTTAGCCAAGCCATCATGCCTGACTACTTGTGGTTTAGCTCGCCTAGTGGTAAAGTAATTAGAGATGCCTTACTGAGAAAGCTATCTAACAAAACTATAGACAAAATAGCTACTAAAAAAGCCGTTAATATGGCCACTAAACAATTTGGTATTAACTTTTTTAAGGAACAACTTGAAGAGCAGGCTGACCTTGCTTTAAGTGACGTGGTTAAAGGCATGTATATAGCTGGACACTCTCCGGATATTTTAAAGGCTGAGGTTCAAGCAGAGGTACTAAGAGGTACAACACTATTAACTGGTGCTTTAGGTAGTATTCAATCGCGTAGAACTTACAAGACTGTTAGGTCTATGACCAATAGAATTATGTACAGACATGGCTATCAAATTTTAGAGCAAGGTGGTAGACAGTTAAAAATCTTAGAAGAAGAGTTAGCGAAAGTTAAAAACAAAACTACTGTTAAAGACAAGGAATATAGAAAACTTCTTGAGCAAGATATATTTGATCTTAAGCAAAACATGAAGGATGGTAACGATAGGTTGAGAGCTATTAAAGCCGCGCCAGATCAAGTTACAGATGAACAAATAGATTTATTGATACAGAAAAATAGATTAATAGATGAAAGAAGTAAGCTTAACAAAAAAGATAAAGCTTTAGTTGCTAGTGAGTTAGAGGTTATAAATGAAGAAATAGCAAAACTAGACATTAAGATAAAGGAGATGACGCCTATAAAATACTCAGAAAGTGTTTACAAGGCTATGTATAAGAACGTGAATAAATTAGTTAAAGATTTAGGTTTACCAGAAATACAGCACTTTAAACTTCCAGAAGGAGATTACGACAAGGCTTTAGAGTTGCGAATTAAACAAATTACTGATGAAAACAAAAAGATTGATGATCAAATAGATCAAATTGATGGATCAACGCCAGAAGGTAAAAAGAAAATAACTAAATTAGAAGGAGAGAAATTACACGTGCCAACCTTTGACCAGCCTGGTTTTATTTTTTATGATGACGTAAATGGTAAGCATCAAATTTTTATAAATGAAAAACTAGCTAAAGATAGCCACAACGAAGCCGTTATGGTACACGAGCTTTTTCATGCCGTGTTACGTGAAACCGTTGTAAATTCTCCTAGAAAAATAAAAGGTTTATCATGGAGGATGAGGCAGGAGCTTTTAAAAAACCCTGAAAAATATGCTAATGTATTAGGTAAGTTTGAACAATACAGCTATACCGAAGGTGTAAACAGCATGTCATTCGATGAATTATTTACTATATTCTCAGAATCACTAATAGAAGGTGATATAAAGGTAGATTCTACTTTAACGTCTAAAGTATTTGACTTTATAAGACGTTCACTAATGGAAATTGGTATTAATTTTTCAGTATCAGGACCTGATGGTATGATAAGATTCATAAGAGACTACAACAACGAGGTTAAGAGAGGTAGGTTTAGTTATGGTATGAGACGAGTTATGAAAGAAGGTTTAAAACTAAATATAAGTAAAGAAGCTATAGCAGAGGCAGAGGCAGCGGAAGACATCTACATGCTCGCTAGTAGAAACAAAAAGTTTGCGAAAGAAGTGGGTCTTATGCGTGAAGACGGTAGTACACCAAATATAACCATGAGATTTGAGGACGATCCTTTACAACAAAGAACTGATCAAGTTGATAGAAAACGTAAAAAAGAAAAACAAACAACAACTTATACCACCAAGGATGATAATGGTGAAGCTGTAACTATCACAGTGAAAACGCTTGCCGATGGAAGCAGAGAAGTATCTTATTTTCTTGGAGAAGCTAAGTTTGAAAATAGATACAAAACGGAAAACTTTAAAAAAGACAACACTTTAACTGACGAAGAAATTATTAAAAATGTTGTTGCTGGAGAAGGAGAAACTATTAACAAGAAACCAAAAACGCAGCTTGGCTCAAGATCTATAAAAACCAAAGCAACAACTACTAGTGTTTACGATCAAAAGAAATTAGTAAGTGATTTAAAGCTAAAAGAGAGCACGGCTAAGATCGTTGAAGAAAACGCTAAGATAAGAGAGCTTATATTAGAAGAAGGTATAAAAGGTAAAGGTGGTAAAATAGTTGCATCTGAAGACTTACAAAATAGACTTGTTGAAAACAACTTAGCTTTAGCTGTTTCGCTAGGTACGTTTGCTGCTCAAAACCCAAATATTATGGGGTTAGAAGCTGGTAAAAGAATTAACGCTGATCAATTTATATCTGGTTATTATACAGAGTTAAGCAAGTTAGCTGGAACTTACGATGCATCGGTAAATGAGTTTGGTCAATACCTAAACACTATATTACCTTTAAGATATGGTGATATATTAGCAGCTGAAAAAGCTGGAGAGGTTGAAGGTTCTATAAATTTAGATGCTGCTAAAGAAATTAGTATTGATGAAGATTTAACTCCAGACGAGGTTATAGTTGGACCAGAAGTAGATACAGCTGAAAGATTTGGTATTAAAGAAGAAACAAAACCTTTTGTTGACAGTGTGCTTAAAAAAGTAAAAAAGTTAAATAAACTAAAAGCACAAAAACCTAGTGAAAAAACTACAGAGCAAATAAAAAAATTAGAGTCCGAAGAGTTTATGGACCTTGATATAGATGCTATAACGGTTAAACAGGCTCCTAATTTACTTTATAAGTTTACCTCTAAACTTTTTGGTATTGATCAAGATAAGTTAAACCCTAAAAGTACAAAGTGGTTGGCAAACCTTAGGAAAAATGATAAAAGAGGTACTAACGAAGTAAGGGCAGCTCAAAGAGCTGTTGTTCAAAATGCACAACTTATACTTTCAACAATATTTAATGAAGGGCATACAAAAGCATTTAAGTCTTCTGGTATGCCTAGAAGCTTACTGGCTTTTGGATATAACAAGGGTTCTAAAAGAATAAAAAACAACTTTCC
>Ga0181418_1000086_pt1 | contig 26875 bp, 38 predicted proteins | sample 41SPOviralmetaG_FD_130143 | JGI IMG/M metagenome (GOLD analysis project Ga0181418, IMG submission 130143) | Marine viral communities from the oligotrophic San Pedro Time Series (SPOT) site, San Pedro Channel, CA, USA - 41 SPOT_SRF_2013-03-13 | ecosystem: Environmental > Aquatic > Marine > Strait...
AAAATCAGTCTAGATAGATAACAAATATTTCTAATATTATTATATAATATGAATTATAATGTGGATTATAATCTTATTTTCTGTATTTAAATTTTTAATATTTATAGAGGATTTTCACTATGGATGGTCGTTTACTTATAATTGCTCTTCCTTTATTGACAGCAGCAACTTGGGCTTTAATTAATATTGGCACGTTAGCTATTCAACAAATTCAACGTTTAACACGTTAAGAGACTTGATCTTAATACCGTACAGGGAAAAATTGAAAAATATTTGATTTTTCCTTGTTTCTTTTATATAATGTCTTTAGGTTTTAGTAATTATTTATAAAAACTAGAAAATAATACAAGACTTTAGTAACAAAAATTTAAGTAAGACTCACTTAATAGTATTCAATTTAAAACATTATTAAGTGAACTACTTAAATTAATTTAATGAGTTAGTTATTTATAAATTAACTTTTTTCATTCCAACGCTCTAATACAACTGTATTTGAACCATCACTATTATGTTGATATTTTACTGGTTGGAAGCCTAACTTTTGACTTTCACCAATGATTACTTCCCCAGCATATTGTTGAGCCACTTTGTCAATGAAACTCTCTACTGGATATGGTTGTTCCCAAAAACTCATATCAACAACTAATTCATATTCTTGGCCATTCCAAGCAAACTCAATATCATACCCATTTGATTGGCTAATAACTAAGTCTAACTTTTTTAACTCAGCTGTATTTTCTTGTTTTTGATGTGAAATTTCCAACTTATTTAATGCTTTTTCTAAATAAGCAAGATTTTGGAAACTTGTTTTCATATTTGTAAAATGAGACATATGTGTTGTGAGATCGTTAACATTAATAAAATATTCTATTAACTATTATAAGAGGTTCTTTTACATTAAAACGTCTATTACTCGTTTTAATGTAAAAAGACCTCTTATTAATATACTAGATTAGATATCAGGTAATCTAGTATATTATTAAGAGCCTACTCAACAATTTTTGCTTTTTTTAATAGCTGATAAACTGTTTCTGAAGGTTTTACGCCATAACTTAACCATTTTTGAATCTTTTCTGTTTGAAAGTTAGACTCTTTTGTTAAAGGGTTATAATAGCCAACCTCTTCAACGGGGCGACCATCACGGCGAGTACTATGTTCTATAATAACTAATCGATACACAGGTTGTTTTTTTCGACCAATTCGAGTTAATCGTAATTTTAACATAAAGAAATATATAATTGTAAATTTAAATTATGATTTTAAAAATTTAGTTGTCTCTAATTAACGTCTTGAATAATACTCAATTACTAGTAACTCATCAAGTTCTAACAATAAGTCGTTTCGATCACAATAATTTGTAACTTTACCTTCAAGTTTTGTAGTATCGAACTGTAGGTGACTTGGTCGCTCACCAAAACGTATGTTTTTTAAATTTGTTTCAACTAAATTTTTTGATGTAGATTTAGCTTTAACACTGATTACGTCATCAATACGACATTGGAAGCTTGCAATACTTACTGTCTTACCATTTACTGTAATATGACCATGATTTACTAATTGACGTGCACTTGCTATCGTTGGAGCAAATCCAAGACTAAAACAGATGCTATCTAAACGCATTTCTAGTAATTGTAATAGAATTAAACCTGTTACACCATTTCTACGTCGCGCTTCCTTAATATAACGATATAATTGACTTTCTGTTAAACCGTAATTAAACTTTAATTTTTGTTTTTCTTCCAATCGAATACCATATTCAGTAGGTTTCTTCTTATTTTCAGAACCTTTACCATGCTGACCTGGACGATCTTTTTTCTTTGATTGTTTTTGTGTTAAGCCAGGTAAAGTTCCTAAACGTCTTGTAATTCGTAATTTAGGTCCACGGTATCGTGACATAAAATATCATAAATTCGTTTAATTAAATTTTCTTAATTTTCCTTGTAAATAATTTCGTTTTGGGCGAGTGACCGGACTTGAACCGGCGAATGGCGGAACCACAACCCGCTGCCTTAACCACTTGGCCACACCCGCCTTAACATTTACAGATACATTTTATCAGGTTATATTAAGGTTAGTCTAGAGTTTTGAAAAAATTATTATTTACCTATGAGTAGATTAATCACATTTTTTTTTAATGGTGAAGAATATTACATAACTCAAACTATAAGTTTAAGTGAGTTAATAGAATATTTTGCTTATCAATCAACACTTTTTGTTGTTGAGTATAATAATTTTATTTGTAATAAAAACAAATGGAATGAAATACAAATACAAAAAAATGATACTATTGAAATAATTACAATCGTTGGAGGTGGATAATTCTATAAATTATTTATAGAATTATCTCTGTTAAATTCGAATATTGACATCATGTTGGGTTTCTAAAACTTTATATAAATTATTTAGAATCTCATCAATTTCTTTTGTAATCAAGGTTTTTTTAGTTGATTGAAAAGTTAATTGAATACATAAACTTGTTTGATGTTTTGGTATCGAGGAGCCTTGATATTCATCTAAAAGATCTACCTGTTTTAAATAGTGAGTCCCATTATTTAAAATTGTTGCTTTAATTTCAGTAAAAAGAATTTTTCGGTCAACAATGAAAGATAAATCTTTGGTAATTGTTGGGTATAATGAATATGGTTGATATAATGCTAATTTTTTTTGTTTGAATTCATTTTTTAAGGTTTCAAAATCAAACTCAAACAAAAATAATCCTGTCGAAATATTATTTTTTTTAGCAGCAATAGGATGAATTTGGCCAAAAATACCTAAACTAGATTGATCTGGTAAATATAATTCAGCTGTTCTATATGGGTGTAATACATTCTCATATGTAGCTAAAGTAGAATTTTTCCAAAAAACTGAAATATTTAATTTTTTAAATAATTCTTCAATTTTTCCTTTTGCCTCAAACCAAGACAATGTTGTTGATGTCTCATTCCATTGACGTTTAGATTTCAAGCCACCAAAAATACCTGAAACAACTTCTTTTTCAATGTAATTAGAATCAATATCACCTGAAAATACATGACCATACTCAAATCCTTCAAGGATATTATTACTCTGTTTAACATTTTCTCCAATAATTTGAATTAACTTAGGTAATAAGCTTGTCCGAAGTGTTGAATAATCGGTTATTAGTGGATTTATAAGTTGGATATTATTTGATACTTTTTCATTAACTAAAGAATACTGAATTAATTCATTCAATCCTTCATTTAAAAAACAACTTGTTAATTTTTTTCGTACTTGGTAACTAAAATCTTCTTTTCCAATATTATAAATATTTGGTAAATCTGTAACAAAATTATTAAATCCGTGCAAGCGTCCAATTTCTTCAATTAAATCAATTTCTCGTTGAATATCATCAACTCTTGAGATTGGTACTTCAACGATCCAGATTGAATTATTTTTATCAAACGAGAATATAAAGTTTAACCGATTTAAATAATTTGTAATTTGAATTGGTAATAATTGTGTTGGTTGATTGTTTAATTCATCCCGTATTGGTCCTAAAATTTCAATAATATTTTCATATTTTAAAGTAATTTTTGACAATTTAGGCTGTTCTACTTGTGACGTTGTATGAATCTTACAAACCAGTTCTGGATTTGAAATCTTTAATAAAGAAATCAATCGAATTAACGACTGAATAAATGAACTATTGTTTAAACCTTTTTCATAACGTGCTGACCGATCAGTACGAAGTCCAAGAATACGGGATTGTTGACGAATCTTTTTGGAATTGAAAATAGATGCTTCAATTAGTAATGATTTCGTTTCTGGTGTATAAGAAACAGTTTTATTTGGAATAATTCCAGCAATACTTAAAGGATAGTTATCTGCTTCTACAACTAAGATATTTGAATCTAAGTTATATTCTAAATTATTATCTCCAACAAACGTTGTTTTTTCCGTTGCTGATTTTAATGTTAATTCAAAATCTTCTGTTTTAAGAATCTTTTTAAGCTTATCTAAATCATAAAATTCAAACGGATAACCTGTTTCTAACAAAATATAAGTTTGAAAATCTAATAAATTCTTTGAAGGTTCTATTTCCGAGCAAAGTAATTTTTCTGTTAACCACTTTGGAATGGTAAAATCTGTTAAGTTTTCAATTGTAATAGCAACAAAGGTTGAATAATTTATTGATGGTTCTGAAGAAAATAATATATCTTCAATTTGATCTTGATAATTTAATGCCTGTTGCGTATATGAAGATTCTAGACATTGTGTATTAAGTAACGCAGTTACTTCTTTGGCAATCCCTTTAATTGACAGACTATCAGCCCTATTTGCAGTTGCTGAGATATCTAAAACTGTTTTTTTTTGTTTATTAATTTCTATCTCTAATGTTTCCTCAACCTCAAATCCTCCAAGAGTAAGTTTATCTATTAAGTCGTTTAATTGAACAGTCTCTAAACTAACTAATTCGTTAATCCAATCTAATGATGTATACATTTTTCCAGTCAGGATAATTTGTTATAATTAATTTGCTTTTGTAAATACTAATCCATTACTTTGTCCATAACGCTCCATAAACCTCATAAAACGATCCCACGCTTCTGGACTTTTCATAATATAAATGGCTTCAATTGCTTCAGGTTTACCATTAACAAATCGTGCATTTACATCACGGGTTTCAAGAATCCCTTCTTCATCAATTAAATACATACCAGTAATTTCACCTTCTTTTGCAGTATTTTTATCTAAAATATTTGGATTTTTGAAACGGAAAGTTGCTGTTCCTGTACTTCCATCACGGGAACGGGTTAACCGTACATCTGGTAAGACCTTTTCATCTAATCCTTTTATAAATTGAATTTTAGCTTCCATATTTTTATTTTTAAAAGTTTCTAATAACTTCAGTGTATCTAAAATGGAACGTAATGTAAATTCTTCAAGCTTTAGTAATCTATAATTCTTATTAAAACTGGGGTGGCAGGATTCGAACCTACGAATGGCGGAGTCAAAGTCCACAGCCTTACCGCTTGGCGACACCCCAGAATAGCAACACAGTTTAATATTTTTAGATTTTTGTTTATTGGGCAAGAAGGGATTCGAACCCCTGACACCGTAGTTCGTAGCCACGTGCTCTAGTCCACTGAGCTACAAGCCCAAACTGTGTTACATAATAATATAATACTAAGAACTATTCTTTTTAGTAAAGCTTTTATAGAAAAGATTTTAAACAAATTAATTAATTGACTTGCAAACTTTATCTAATTTCCTTTAAAATCAAATTTTGAAGATTTTTTTTATAAACTAATTTAATAAATAAGTTATTATTATGTCAAAGAAAATATTATACCAAGATAATGCGCGACGAGCTTTAGAACGTGGTATGGAAATTATGGTTGAAGCTGTTTCAGTAACTTTAGGACCAAAAGGTCGAAATGTAGTGTTAGCGAAATCATATGGTGCTCCACAAATTGTTAATGATGGAGTAACAATTGCTAAAGAGATTAAATTAGAAGATCATATTGAGAATACAGGGGTGTCATTAATCCGACAAGCTGCAGCAAAAACAAATGACGTGGCTGGTGATGGTACCACTACAGCAACAGTATTAGCATATGCAATGGTAAAAGAAGGATTAAAGAATGTTGCTGCAGGAGCGAACCCAATTTCTCTTAAATTAGGAATGGAAAAAGCCACACAATATTTAGTTAGTCAAATTAATGAATTTGCACAACCTGTTGAAGATATCCAAGCAATTCAACAAGTTGCTTCTATTTCAGCTGGTAATGATAATGTTATTGGTTCATTAATTGCAGATGCATTGGCAAAAGTTGGAAAAGAAGGAGTAATTTCATTAGAAGAAGGGAAAGGGATTACTACAGAATTAGAAATCACAGAAGGTATGAAAATTGAAAAAGGTTTTATTTCGCCTTATTTTATTACAAATACTGAAAAGATGGAAGTCGTGTATGAGAATCCATATATTTTATTAACTGATAAAAAAATTACCTTAGTTCAACAAGATTTATTGCCAATATTGGAACAAATAACAAAAACAAAACGACCATTATTAATTATTGCAGAAGATGTAGAAAAAGAAGCACTAGCAACATTAATTTTAAATAAATTAAGAGGGATTGTAAATGCGGTAGCGGTCCGAGCACCTGGTTTTGGTGAATTACGTAAATTAATGTTACAAGATATTGCAGTTTTAACAGGTGGAACTGTTATAACTCAAGATGCCGGATTAAGTTTAGAAAATATTCAATTAAATTTATTAGGTCAAGCACGTCGAGTTATTATTAATAAGGATAGTACAACGATTGTTGGTGATGGATTAGAATTAGATGCTATTAAAATCCGTTGTGAACAATTACGGAAACAAGTTAATGTTGCCGATACGTCTTACGAAAAAGAAAAATTACAAGATCGAATTGCAAAATTATCGGGTGGGATTGCTGTTATCCGTGTTGGTGCAGTTACAGAGACTGAAATGAAAGATAAAAAATTACGATTAGAAGATGCAATTAATGCAACTCGTGCTGCTGTTGAAGAAGGAATTGTACCAGGTGGAGGTGCTACCCTAACACATTTATCAGAAAATTTATTAACATGGGCCAAAAATAATTTACAAGAAGATGAATTGGTTGGTGCAATGATTATTGCTCGAGCAATTGTTGCTCCACTTCGTCGAATTGCTGAAAATGCAGGAATAAATGGTGCAGTTATTATTGAACAAGTGCAACAACAAGAATTTGAAGTAGGTTATAATGCAGCAATTAATAAATTTGGAAATATGTATGAAGAAGGTGTTGTTGATCCAGCAAAAGTAACACGTTCAGGAATACAAAATGCAACTTCAATTGCCAGTATGATTTTAACTACTGAATGTATTATTGTTGACCAAGAGAAAAATGTAAACGAATAATTTAATTCGTTTACATTTTTATATAATTTTATAAATCGTTTAAATCTCCCATCCCATCATTAGCAGATAAATTTTCATCTGCCATATTTTTCATTGATAATTTTAATTCATCAATAACTGATTTTAAAGATTCAAAGTTTTCTGTTTGAATATCTTGACGAATATTTTCAATAAGTTGTTTTATGTTATTTTGTTGATCTTCAGAAATTTTACCTTTTAAAAGATCTAATTCTTTTTCTGCTTCAAAACATAACGTTTCTGCTTGGTTTTTTAAATCAATATTTTCTCGTTTTTCTTGATCTGCTGAAGCATATTTTTCAGCATCCGCTAACATAGTGTCAATTTCATTTTCTTCTAAATTTGAAGCACCTTGAATTGTTACAGATTGTTCTACCCCTGTTTCAACTTCTTTTGCTTTCACAGATAATAATCCATCTACGTCAATATCAAATGTAACTTCAATTTGTGGAACGCCTCGATCTGCTTTTGGAATCCCATCTAAACGGAAGTTTCCTAAACTTTTATTACCACTAACTAACTCACGCTCACCTTGTAAAATATGAATTTCTACATTTGTCTGGTTATCTACTGCGGTTGAAAACATTTCTGATTTTTTAACCGGAATTGTAGTATTTCGTGCAATAATTTTTGTCATAACTCCACCTAGGGTTTCGACCCCTAACGACAATGGCGTTACATCTAATAATAAGATATCTTTAATTTCACCAGCTAAAATTCCAGCCTGAATTGCAGCACCGATAGCTACAACTTCATCTGGATTTACAGATTGATTTGGTTTTTTGCCAGTTAAAGACTCTACCAATTCTTGTATCGCAGGAATTCTCGTTGACCCACCTACTAAAACAACTTCATTAATATCTGATTTTTCTAAACGCGCATCTGTTAAAGCTTTTTCAACAGGAATTCGGCAACGTTGGATTAAATTCTGACATAAACTTTCAAATTTTTCACGAGTTAGTTCAGTTTCAATATGTTTTGGACCTGTTTTATCTGCTGTAATAAATGGTAAATGAATTGTAGTTTTTTCCACTGTTGATAATTCCATTTTGGCTTTTTCAGCAGCTTCTGTTAATCGTTGTAACGCTTGAATATCTTCAGTTAAACTAATTCCTTCTTTTTCTTTAAAATCGGCAACCAACCAATTAACTAAAACTTTATCAAAATCATCACCACCTAAATTAGTATCACCTGCAGTTGATAATACTTCAAAAATACCATCACCTACTTCTAAAATTGAAACATCAAAAGTTCCACCCCCTAAATCAAAAACTAAAATTGTTTCATTTTGTTTTTTATCTAAGCCATACGCTAAAGAAGCTGCTGTAGGTTCATTAATAATTCGCAATACTTCAATACCTGCAATTTTACCAGCATCCATTGTTGCTTGACGTTGTGAATCATTAAAGTATGCTGGTACCGTAATAACGGCTTGAGTAACTTCTTGCCCTAAATATGTACTAGCATCACCAATTAATTTTCTTAAAACTTGAGCCGAAATTTCTTCTGGACTAAATTCTTTATTTAAAGATGAGCAATTAATTTTAATATTACCATTTGAATCTTTTAACACTTTATATGGTAATTGTTTGGCGTCTTGAGAAATTTCATTTTCTTTTGAACCAATGAAACGTTTTACTGAATAGAATGTATTTTCTGGATTGATAACTGCTTGTCTTTTAGCAATTTGCCCAACTAATAATTCTTGTTTCTTTGTATATGCAACAATTGAAGGGGTTGTTCGTAAACCTTCCGCATTTGTTATAACATTTGGTTGGCCCCCTTCAATAGCAGCAACTACTGAATTTGTAGTACCTAAATCAATACCGACAACTTTTCCCATAAGAATTTTTATAAATATATTAAGTTTCTATAAATAAATTTATAGTTAATAATTTCAAAAAAGGGAAGTTTTAAATCCGTAGTATTTTTAATAAAAGTGTTAATTTATCTTATATAGACAAATAATTTAAAATTTTTTAAATTATTATTAATAATTTAACAATCTTGATTGTTTTATTCATTTTTTAATTAATATTAATTATTTTTGTTTTTATTAAAAGTTAATATATCTAATCTATTTTTTGGAGAAATATTGTGTCTTTAGGCTTATTAGGTAATAAAATTGGCATGACTCAAATTTTTGATGAATCGGGAAATATTATCCCGGTAACAATTTTAAAAATTGGTCCATGCATTATTACACAAATTAAAACAGTTTTAGCTGATGGCTATAATGCAATTCAAGTCGGTTACGGAGCAGTTCCAAGTAAATATTTAACACAACCTGAATTAGGTCATTTACAAAAATCAAATATTCAACCTTTAAAATATTTAAAAGAATTTCGTGTTAACAATCCTGAAGAATTTACAGTAGGTCAAATTCTAAATGTTGAATCATTTTCTACAGGTCAACTTATCAATATAACAGGTAAGAGTACTGGTAAAGGATTTTCAGGTCTTATAAAACGTCATAATTTTAGCCGAGGTCCAATGACTCATGGTTCAAAAAACCATAGAGGACCAGGTTCAATTGGTATGGGAACAGACCCAGGTCGTGTTTTACCTGGAAAAAAAATGGCAGGTCAATTAGGAAATAAAATTACACACATCAAAAAATTGAAAATTGTTCAAATAAATAATGATGAAAACATTTTAGTAGTAAAAGGTTCTGTACCTGGAAAACCAGGAAATTTACTAAGTATTGCTTCATCAGAATAATTCAATTTTTATTAGCAAAGAAAGGATTAGAGGTAAGATATAAACTATGACTGTTCAAAAATTTATTAAATATAATTCATTAGATATAAATGGACAAGTCTTAAATGACGAACATAAATTAGAATTAAATGTACTTGAAAAATCTGGAAACTCTTTAATTCATAAAGATGTTTTAAGACAGCAAATTTCAAAAAAACAAGGAACGGCTTCAAGTAAAACTCGAAGTGAAGTTCGAGGTGGTGGTCGTAAACCATGGCGCCAAAAAGGAACGGGTCGAGCTCGTGCAGGTTCTAATCGTTCACCATTATGGAAAGGTGGTGGTGTTATTTTTGGACCTAAGCCTAAAAAGACTGTTCAAAAATTAAATAAAAAAGAACGAAAATTAGCACTACAAACTTTATTATACAATAAACGAAATAATATTTCTGTAATTGACAATTTAGAAGACGCTATTGATTCACCGAAAACAAAATCTTTTTTTACTCTTTGTAAAAAATGTGGCGTTGAGTTAGATCAAAAAATTTTAGTAGTTGTTTCAAAAAAAACAACACCATTAAAATTGTCTATTCGAAATATGAAAAATGTAGAATTAATTTCGGCTTCAAATTTAAATACTCTTAGTATCTTAAAAGCGAAACAAATTTTATTAACACCATTAGCAGTAAATGAAATAAAGGAGATTTATTGTGGTTGATTCGTCATATTTTAACCTTAGTAGTAATGATATTATTAAATATCCAATTATTACTGATAAAGCGACAAGACTTTTAGAAAATAATCAATATAGTTTCATTGTAAATCCGTCTTCTGATAAAATTACTATTAAAGCAGCTATTGAATATTTATTCAATGTAAAAGTAACAAAAGTTAATACCTGCCAACTTCCTAAGAAGAAAAAACGTGTAGGTAAATATATTGGTTGGAAATCACAGTATAAAAAAGCAATTGTAACTTTAGCGGATGGCGATACAATAAACTTATTTGCTGAAAATTAATAACTATATAATTAAAAAAAATCAAGTTTATGAGCATTCGTCTTTATAAATCATATACACCAGGTACACGTAATCGAGCGTTATCAACTTTTTCAGAAATTACAAAAAGTACACCTGAAAAAAGTTTAATTCGAAAAAATCATCGTAATAAAGGACGTAATAATAGAGGTGTTATCACAATTCGTCATCGTGGTGGTGGTCATAAAAGAAGATACCGATTAATAGATTTTCAACGTAATAAACATAATGTTGAAGGTACTATTGCGTCTATTGAATATGACCCCAATCGAAATGCTCGTATTGCCTTAGTTCATTATGAAGATGGAGAAAAAAGATACATTTTACACCCAAATAATGTAACAGTTGGTGATAAAATCATTTCAGGTTCTGGTGCTCCTTTAAATATTGGAAATACTTTACCATTAGATGAAATTTCTTTAGGAACTTCCATTCATAATATTGAATTAATCCCAAACCGTGGAGGTCAGATTGTACGCTCTGCAGGAACTTCGGCAAAAATATTAGCCAAAGAAGGGGATTACGTAACGTTACGATTACCATCGAAAGAAATTCGTTTAATTCGAAAAGAATGTTTCGCCACAATTGGAGAAGTTAGTAATAATGAAGCTTTTTTAGTGCAAAGTGGTAAAGCAGGTCGAACTAGATGGCTTGGTAAACGACCTACTGTTCGAGGTTCAGTTATGAATCCTTGTGATCACCCACATGGTGGTGGTGAAGGGCGTGCACCGATTGGTCGTAGTCGACCACTAACACCTTGGGGTAAACCAGCGTTAGGAATAAAAACACGAAAAACAAAAAAAGCAAGTAATGCTTACATTCTTCGTCGTCGATCATAATTAAAAATTTAAAATATATAAATTAATCAAAATATCGTCAAGATGTCAAGATCATTAAAAAAAGGACCTTTTATTGCTTATCATTTATTGAAAAAAATTGATAAAATGAATGCTGAAGGGAAAAAAGATACGATTACTACTTGGTCTCGTAGTTCCACTATTTTACCAAGTATGATCGGCCATACAATCGCAGTTTACAATGGTAAACAACATGTTCCAATTTTTATCTCTGATCAATTGGTTGGTCATAAATTAGGAGAATTTGTTTCTACTCGAACTTTTAAAACGCATATTAAAGCGGATAGAAAAACAAAACGGTAAGGAAAATTTTCTATGGTCTCAAAGATTGTAGATCCAAATTTTAATATTAAAACATTTAATGTTAAATGTGATAACGAATTATCATCACTTGCGAAAGTAATTCTTAAAAGTTTTAAATTTAAACTTTATTATTATATAGTTGATGATCTTTTATATCTTTTAAAATCTAATCCTGAAGAACGTGATTATCTTTTACAAATATTACATTCAAGTGTGATTTTTCTTCAAAATAATTTGTATGTAAATTTTTTTGATATCTATATTTATGACATAAGTATAAATGAAATATCAAAAGTTAATAGATTTGTTAAGGAACAATCCGAATCGTTTAAGGTTTCAAATATGATAACTATTAAGTTGGCTTACCAAGTTAAACCAGTTACTAAAAAACTTGAAACTACTTGGTAATAAAATTTAAAAGATTGAGTTGATCATTCTCTATCCACCAAAAACAGTTACTTTATATTTTATTTCTTGAATTTTAAGTTGAAGTCAAAAGTACTTAAAAAATTAAAATATAACCAGAAAAGAAAAATTAAAAAGAATAGTTTATGTCTAACGTTCAATCAGTGAAAGCTGTAGCAAAATATATTCGAATGTCTCCACATAAAGTAAGACGAGTTTTAGATCAAATTCGGGGACGTTCTTACCAAGAAGCATTAATGATATTAGAATTTTTACCTTATGATGCTGGTGGCCCTGTTTGGCAAATTGTTCATTCAGTAGCAGCAAATGCAAAAAATAATTATGATTTAGATAAAAAAAAATTAATTATTGATGAAGTTTACGCCAACGAAGGACCTAAATTAAAACGAATTCGTCCACGGGCTCAAGGTCGTGCATTTAAGATCTTAAAACCAACTTGTCATATTACAATTGTTGTAAAAGAAACAAGCTAATACACTCTATAAACTTTATTTTAATTAAAAGGATTATTTCGGTGGGACAAAAAACACATCCATTAGGATTCCGCTTAGGTATTACACAAGAACATAGATCTGCCTGGTATGCAAATTTTAGTCAATATGCAAATTTATTAGAAGAAGATGATCAAATTCGAACATATCTAAATAAATTAGCAAAATCAGCCAGTATTTCAAATATTAACATTAATCGAAATGGATTAGGGGATCAAATTCAATTAAATATTGAAACAGGAAGACCCGGTGCATTAGTTGGTGAAAATGGATTAGGTATTGAAAATTTATTAAAAAATATTAAAAAAGTTTTACCAAATAACCGACAAATTACAATTAACGTTATTGAAGTTGAAAAAGTTAACTTAAATGCGTCATTAATTGGAGATTTAGTTGTTAAACAATTAGAAGAGCGTGTTGCCTTTAGAAGAGCAATTCGTGAAGCACTCCAAGCGGCACAAGAAGATAATGTTAGTGGAATTAAAATTCAAGTTTCAGGACGATTAAATGGTGCTGAGATTGCTCGAAGTGAATGGATTCGAGAAGGTCGTGTACCTTTACAAACTCTACGAGCTGATATTGATTATTGTGCTAAAGAAGCTAATACGATTTATGGCGTATTAGGGGTTAAAGTTTGGTTATTTAAAAATGAAATTTTAGCAAAATAAACACAAAAATATATACATTTTATAAGTTTAATTTATTATGTTAAGTCCAAAACGAACAAAATATAGAAAATATCACCGTGGACGTATGCGTGGAAAAGCTACTCGTGGAAATGAAGTTTCATTTGGTGAATACGGATTACAAGCATTAGAACCAACTTGGATTACTTCACGTCAAATTGAAGCCGCACGTCGTACAATTACTCGTTATACAAAACGTGGTGCTTCATTATGGATTCGAATTTTTCCTGATAAAACGGTAACAGCACGAGCTGCTGAATCACGTATGGGTTCAGGTAAAGGTGCTGTAGATTATTGGGTAGCTGTTGTTAAGCCGGGTACAATGATATTTGAAATTGCTTCAGTTCCAGAAGAAGTTGCTCGGGCTGCATTTAATTTAGCAGCTTATAAATTACCAATAAAAACAAAATTTATTATTAGAACAAAGATTGACTAACTTATGAGTTTACCTCAGTTTAATGAGATTAAAGGACTTTCAAATCTTGAAATTTCGGATGCAGTTATTAAAGCAGAAAAAGAATTATTTAATTTAAAATTTAAAAAAGCAACTCGACAACCATTTAAATCACATGAAATTAAATTTACTAAACGTCGATTAGCTCAGCTAAAAACAGTTTTAACTTTACGGTTAGATGCATTAGAACAAACAAATACTAATGCAATTGTTAACTTAATTCAAAAACAAAATTATTTGACTGGAAATTTTTAAAAAAAACTGCATGAGTAGACAAAAACTATAGGGAGTTGTAATGCCAGTAAAAGAAAGAGTTGGAATTGTTGTAAGTACTAAAATGGAAAAAACAATTGTTGTCCAAGTAGAAAGTCGGTTTCCTCATCCGATGTATTCAAAAACAATGATTAAAACAAAAAAATATTTAGCACATGATGAGGCGGGTGAATGTAATATTGGGGATCAAGTTTTAGTTCGAGAAACCCGCCCGTTAAGTAAAAGAAAACGTTGGACATTAGCCCAGATTATTTCAAAATCGTCTTTAATTAGTGAAAATTAAAATTTTATGATCTATCCACAAACCCTATTAACAGTTGCCGATAATACCGGTGCTCGAAAAATTATGTGTATTCGAGTTTTAGGTGGAAATCGAAAATACGCAAAAATTGGTGATACAATTATTGGTGTAGTTAAAGAAGCGATTCCAAATATGCCTATTAAAAGATCGGACATTGTTCGAGCTATTATTGTACGAACTACGAAATGTATTCGTCGTCAAGATGGTATGTTCATTCGTTTTGATGATAATGCAGCAGTTATTGTTAATGTAGATAACAATCCTCGTGGTACACGAGTGTTTGGACCTGTTGCACGTGAAATTCGTGATAAAAACTTTTCTAAAATCGTTTCATTAGCACCGGAGGTTTTATAAATGACAAAAGGACAAAAAGTGCATGTTAAAATCGGTGATAATGTAACAGTAATATCAGGTTTTGATAAAAACAAAACTGGTGAAGTAACTAAAATTTACCGAAACACAGGAAAAATTCTTGTAAAAGGTATTAATTTTAAATTTAAACATATTAAACCGAATACAGATAATGAAGTAGGTGAAATTAAACAAATGGAAGCTCCTATTCATCATTCAAATGTAAAATTAAATGTAACATAGTCTTAATTATTATGCGTAATCCAAATTCATTAGAAGAAGTCGCTGAAATCCATAGTTTACTTGAAGACATTAAAAAAGAATATACTCAAGGAATTCGTGGCGTTTTGAAAAAAAATGATCCAAATCTTTTTAGAAATGTTCATACAATTCCAAAATTACAAAAAATTCAAATTAATCGTGGATTAGGATTAGCGGCTCAAAATACGAATATATTGAAAAAAAGTATTCAAGAATTTACATCAATTACAGGTCAAAAACCTTTAATTACTAAATCTAAAAAAGCTATTGCTGGTTTCAAAATTCGAGAAGATCTTGAACTAGGTTTAACTGTAACCCTTAGAGGGGAAAAGATGTATTCATTTTTAACAAAATTAATCTTTTTCACGTTTGCTCAAATTCGTGATTTCCGTGGGTTATCAGTACGAAGTTTTGATAAAGCAGGAAACTATACATTAGGATTAAAAGAGCAATTAATTTTCCCAGAAATTGATTACGAAGATGTTGACCAAACACAGGGATTAAGCATTACTTTAGTATTTTCTGCATCAAATCCAAAAACACGTTCACAAACATTTGATCGAGTTTTAAATGGTATGATCCTTTTAAAATTCTTACGTTTCCCTTTAAATGATTGTGGATACTATGAAAAATATGCATCTTTAGCTGAAGTTAATCAGTCTTGGGATAAGAAAAAGCATTTACGTCGTAAAAGATGGTCTCAAGAATAAAATAAATAGTTAAAAAGAAATAAGGAGAGAAATGTGGTAACAGATACGATTTCGGATATGTTAACGCGTATTAGAAATGCAAATATGGTTAAACATCAAATTGTACAAATTCCTATGACAAAAATGTCAAAAGCAATTGCTACAATTTTGAACGAAGAAGGATTCATTGAAAATTTTGAAATTTATAATGAAGATTCTAATTCTTACATATTAATTTCTTTAAAATATAAAGGTCAATTACGTGAACCAGTTATTTGTAAACTTGAACGCGTAAGTAAACCAGGTTTAAGAGTTTACGCAAACTCAAAAAATCTACCAAAAGTTTTAGATGATTTAGGAATTGCCATTATATCTACATCAAAAGGTATAATGACAAATCTAAAAGCAAAAGAAATGGGAATTGGTGGCGAAATTTTATGTTATATTTGGTAATTGGAGTAAGTAAAAAATATGTCACGTATCGGAAAATTACCAATTAATATACCTTCAGGTGTTGATGTTACTAATAATGGACAAGATATTAGTGTAAAAGGAAAATTTGGAACATTAGAAAACCAACTTCCTGACCAATTAGAAATCACGCAAAATGATGGTATGTTAATTGTGAGCCTAAAAAACCAAACACGTAATGGACGTGCTTTACACGGTTTATATCGGACTTTAGTTAATAATATGATTATTGGAGTTTCAGAACAATTCCAACGAAATCTAACTTTAAATGGTGTTGGTTATCGAGCAGCTGTTCAAGGTAAATCAATTATCTTAAATTTAGGGTATAGTCATCCTGTTGAAATGGAAATTCCTGAGGGAATCACGATTGAAGTAACAAGAAATACACAGATTAATTTGAAAGCTTGTGATAAAGAACAATTAGGTCTTTTTGCAGCGAAAATTCGAGCATGGCGTCCTCCAGAACCTTACAAAGGAAAAGGAATTATTTATGAAGGAGAAATTGTAAGACGTAAAGCCGGTAAATCTGGTAAAAAATAAACGTTTTTATTCTAACAATCTTTTTAAACAATTAACCTTAACAATAAATCAAAGTATGAAATTATCAAAACGAGTTTTATTAAAACTCAAAAATAAAAATAAAAAATTAAACTTACAAAAGTTTAAACACTTAAAACGTGAAAGTTTAAGAGGTTCAGTAAAAGGAACATCTCAACGTCCACGTTTATCTGTTTATCGATCAAATGAAAATATTTATGCTCAAATCATTGACGATACAACATCAAATACGCTTGTTTCTTGTTCAACTTTAGACCGAGATATTCTATTAGATAGTAACAATGGTCGAACATGTGATGCTTCAAGATTAATGGGAGAAAAATTAGCAAAACTTAGTTTAAAAAAGAATATTACACAAATTGTATTTGATCGAGGACCATATTTTTACCATGGACGAATTAAAGCTTTAGCTGACGGTGCCCGAGCAGGTGGTCTTCAGTTTTAATAACCAATCTGAAAATTAAAACTATAAGTTTAATAAATTTTATGAGTACCGATTTAAAACAAGTTAATAAGTTAAAAAAAAATTCACGACGCACTGATAATGCAAATGATCAGAAATTTGTAGAGCGGTTAATTAAAATAAGCCGTGTATCAAAAGTAACTAAAGGTGGTAAGAAATTAAGTTTTCGAGCTATTGTTGTTATTGGAGATGAAAATGGACAAGTTGGTGTTGGTGTAGCAAAAGCGGATGATGTAGTTAATGCTTTTAAAAAAGCGAAAATGGATGGCCGAAAAAACTTAATTAAAATTCCAATTACAAAATCGTTAAGTATTCCTCATGGAGTTAAAGGTACTTTTGGTGCTTGTAATATTATTATGCGTCCGTCAATTGAAGGTTCTGGTGTAATTGCAGGTGGAGCAGTTCGTACTGTTTTAGAAGTTGCAGGAATTAAAAATGTAATTGCAAAACAATTAGGTTCAGATAATTTACTAAATAATGCTCGCGCTGCTATTTGTGGGTTACAAAACTTAACAACAAAATCACAAGTCGCAAAAAAACGTGACCTTAATTTAAATTAAGATTAGCTATTGAATACTTAAATATTAAAGTATGATTAACCAAACTAATGATAAAAATATTCTTTTAAATCGTCTTTTATTAAGTTTAGGAATATTAATTTTTATTCGAATAGGTACTTTTTTACCTGTTCCTGGAATAAATCATAGTCATTTAGCTTTTTATCTTGAACGTCATTCAATGACAAAAAGTTTAGTAAGTACATTTGCAGGCAATGATACTTTTGTAATTGGAATTTTTACTCTAAATATATTTCCATATATAAATGCCTCAATCTTAATGCAATTATTAGTTAGTGTATTTCCAAGTCTTTCGAAGTTGCAAAAAGAAGGTGGCGGAGAGGGACGACGTACAATAAATAAATTAACTAGATTAATTACTTTAGGCTGGGCTTTAATTCAAAGTTTTAGTATTGCATTTTACTTAAAAAGAGTTTTATTTGACTGGGATATCTATTTAGCTGCTCAAATTATGATTTGGTTAACAACAGGAGCTATGATAGTTCTGTGGTTAAGCGAAATTGTTACTGAGTATGGATTAGGTAATGGCGCATCGTTATTAATTTATACAAATATTGTTTCTAATTTACCAAATTTTGGTAAAAATTTATTTGTAAAAGCAACTGAAAATGTTTCTTTAATCTCCTGGGGTTTTATTGCAATTTTATTTTTTGTTGCTATATATGGAATTGTGCTCTTACAGGAAGGTACACGAGTCGTTCCATTAATATCGTCGAAACAATTAACAAAAACAACTGAAGCATTTTCGACCTCGTCATTACTTGAAAATAATTACATTCCATTACGATTTAATCAAGCAGGTGTAATGCCTATTATTTTAACAACAGCGGTTTTAGTAATACCAAATTATATTAGTAATGCAGGGATATTACCGTTTATTACACTACCAATTTTTTTAAAATCATCTAAAATTATTTATTGGGTTACTTACTTTACGTTAATTTTACTATTTAGTTCGTTCTATTCAACAATTGTTTTAAATCCAAAAGATATTGCAAATGATTTACAAAAAATGGCAGTTTCAATTCCTGGTGTGAGACCGGGTATAGAAACTACATTTTATCTTAAAAAAGTTATGCAACGAGTAACATATTTAGGCGCGATTATGTTATCAATTCTTGCAACTTTACCTAATTTAATTGAGGCTGTTATACCGGGTTCAAGTTTTAACGGTTTAGGAACTACATCATTATTAATTTTAGTTGGGGTAATTTTAGAATTATCGAGAGAAATTAGGAGTATCATTCTTTCTAATATTTATAACGATATGTTTGACTAAAAAACTTAAAAAATATTAATTAATTATTTAAAAAAGAAAATGAAAGTTCGTCCTTCAGTAAAAAAAATGTGTGATAAATGTCGTGTCATTAAGCGACATGGAAAAATTATGGTAATTTGTGAAAATCCAAAACATAAACAACGTCAAGGTTAATAATTTCAAGGAGTTAAAAAAGTGGTAAGATTAGTAGGGGTTGATTTACCAAGGAATAAAAGAGTTGCTTATGCACTAACTTATATTCATGGAATTGGTATTAATACTGCAAACGAAATTATTGGATTAGCAAATATCAGTTCAGAAACTCGAACAAATGATTTAACAACTGAAGAAACAGTTGCATTAAGAAAAATTATAGAAGACAGTAGTCTACAGTTAGAAGGTGATTTACGTCGGTTTAATGGTTTAAATATTAAACGATTGAATGAAATTAATTGCCATAGAGGCAAAAGACATCGAAATAGCCTGCCTGTTCGCGGACAACGCACACGAACAAATGCTCGCTCACGACGTGGTTCTAAAAAGACAGTAACTGGTAAGAAAAAATAATTTCACTATTAGGCAAATTATAATAATTAAAAACTTTATTCAATATGGCGCAAAAAACTCGCAAAACAGCCTTTAAAAAAGATAAAAATACTTTTGTTACAGGTGTTGTTCATATTCAATCAACATTTAATAACACAATTGTTACAATAACAAATTTAGCAGGCGATACAGTTTCATGGGCATCCGCAGGAAGTTCTGGCTTTAAGGGTGCTCGTAAAGGAACACCCTTTGCTGCACAAACTGCGGCTGAAAAAGCAGCTTTACAAGCTTTAACTACTGGAATGAAAAATGTTGAGATCTTAATCAAAGGTCAAGGGTCTGGTCGTGAAACTGCAATTCGAGCAATAGAAGGTGCAGGTTTTGAAATTCTTTCAATTCATGATATCACACCAGTTCCACACAATGGCTGTCGACCGCCAAAACGTCGAAGAGTTTAAAAATTTATATCTCTAAGAAGACTAGAATAACTTTAAACTATGACTCTGAATAATTTATATCTTAAATGTTTGAAATCAGAGAAAATTGAATCTGGAGCAATGTATGGTCAATTTTTAATAAACTCATTACGTCCCGGTCAAGGTATAACAATTGGGAATCTTTTACGACGAGTTTTATTAAATGACTTAGGTGGAACAACAATTACTGCAGTTAGAATTGCTGGAATTCGTGATGAATTTTCAATTATTCCTGGAGTACGGGAGGACATTCTAGAAATTTTATTAAATTTAAAAGGAATCGTATTTAATAGTACAAATACAGATCTTTCGTTTGGACGATTAAAAGTTAAAGGTCCTGCTGTTATTACTGCCGATTCAATCCAATTACCACCAAATATTGAAATTGTAAACCCAAATCATTATATTGCAACAATTTCAACGTCAAATGTGGTTGAAATTGAATTTAAATTTGAGCATGGTACAGGTTATAAATTAGCAGGTCAAACATTTTGTGATAAATCTGAAGATTTTCTTCAAATTGATGCTATTTTTATGCCAATTCAAAAAGTGGATTTTAAAATTGAAAATGTTTATGATAATTCAAATTCAATTACAGAAAGGTTATTTTTAGATATTTGGACAAATGGAAGTATTTCACCGGAAGATGCTATTTCATCTGTATCAAAATTTATTATTGAATTATTTAATTCAATAATGGAAAATAAATTTACACAAGATGTTGATAAATTAGAAAATAATACTAATTTAACACCAATAAATCCACATATAAATATTGCAATTGAAGAACTTCAATTATCAGTAAGAGCATATAATTGTTTAAAACGTGCTCAAATAAACACCATTGGTGATTTATTAGAATACTCTCCAGAAAAATTACAAGAACTTAAAAACTTTGGCCGTAAATCTGCGGACGAAGTTTTCACTACTCTGAAAAATAAACTCGGAATAGTTTTAAAGTAATTACTTATTTAATTAATAAATATTTTATGAACGAAACATTTATTCCAGCTTCCGATTATAATCGAAAAAAATGGTACGTAATTGATTGTCAAGGTAAACAATTAGGCCGAATTTCATCAATGATTGTTGGATTATTATCTGGAAAAATAAAATCTTATTATCATCCTGCTTTTGATACTGGTGATTATGTTATTTTAATTAATGCTGAATCATTAACAGTAGATCGTAATTTCGAACGAATTCGTGTATTTAGCCCAGGACGTCCAGGTTCTTCATTAAAAAGAATTACTAATGGGTTACCACAACAAATTATTGAAAGATGTATTTTTGGAATGATGCCAAATGGGGTTGCTAAAAAAGGTTTAGCAAAACGTTTAAAAGTTTATCAAGGTCCACAACACCCACATGGGGCACAAAATCCAATTTATATAGATGATATTGATAATTTTAAAAATAATTTATAAACCTTTTTATGAATATAAAACTAGAAAAAGCTAACATTGGACTTGGAAAACGAAAACAGGCAACTGCTCGTGTATTTCTTGTTCCTGGCGAAGGAAACCTTATTATTAATAAAGTTTCTGGAGAAAAGTATTTGCAATACAATACAACTTATTTAAATAAAGTTTGGGATCCATTAAAGAAATTAAATTTAGAAAATCAATTTGATATTATAGTTATAGTTAAAGGTGGGGGTTTAACCGGCCAAACTGGGGCTATTCAATTAGGTGTCGCTAGATTAATTTGTAAAATGGACCCACAAAACCGAAGTATTTTAAAACCATTTGGGCTTTTAACTCGTGATGCACGAATTAAAGAACGTAAAAAATATGGTTTACGAAAAGCTCGAAAAGCTCCACAATATTCAAAACGTTAATAACTTTAAACATATGCCAAAATCTGACATTCATCCAACCTGGTTTAATGATGCAACAGTTTACTGTGATGGGAAACCATTATGTACTGTAGGTTCAACAAAAGAAAAATTACAAGTTGATATTTGGTTAGCAAATCATCCATTTTATAGTAGTTCTTTAACCCTTATTGATACAGAGGGTCGTGTAGAGCGATTTATGAAAAAATATGGGCTAAACTCAACAAAATAATAATTTTAATAAGATATTTACCGATTAGTTTTAAAATATATGCCAACTATTCAACAATTAGTTCGTTCAAGACGAATCCAAATTAAGAAAAAAACCAAATCTCCGGCATTAGTGAATTGTCCTCAACGACGAGGAGTTTGTACACGTGTGTATACAACAACACCAAAAAAACCAAATTCAGCCATTCGTAAAGTAGCTCGTGTACGATTAACTTCAGGATTTGAAGTAACAGCGTATATTCCAGGAATTGGACATAATTTACAAGAACATTCTGTTGTTTTAATTCGCGGTGGTCGTGTAAAAGATTTACCAGGTGTTCGATATCATATTATTCGAGGTGCTCTTGATAGTGGTGGTGTAAAAGACCGAACACAAGGTCGCTCAAAATATGGTGTTAAAAAGCCTAAAAAAGACAAATAATTAATGAAATCCGATAATGTAATTTTTTACAAATAAATTGTAAAAGATTACATTATAAATTTAAATCAGTTTAGTATTTTAAAAATTATATTTAATATTATGTCGCGTCGAAATATTTCAAAGAAACGATTTCCTGAAGCAGATTCTACTTATAATAGCTATCTTGTAAGCTTATTAGTGAATCGAATTTTAAAATCAGGAAAACGGAATTTAGCACAAAATATCGTTAATGGTGCTTTTGATATAATCAAAGCAAAAACAAATGAAGATCCAGTAGTAGTTTTTGAAAGAGCTATTCGAAATGCTAGTCCTGCTGTTGAGGTTAAAGCTCGCCGAATCGGGGGCTCTACATATCAAGTTCCGATTGAAGTTAGTGGATTCCGTGCCACAAATTTATCATTACGGTGGATTATTACATATGCTCGTCAACGAGTAGGTCGAAGCATGTCAATTAAATTAGCAAGTGAAATCATTGACACAGCAAACGACATCGGTAATACTATTAAAAAGAAAGAAGAAACACATCGAATGGCTGATGCAAATAAAGCATTTGCTCATTTTAGATATTAATAAACTAGTCTTTCTCGCTAAAAGCTTTTATTATTATATTAATTTAGACTTTAAAGGAACTTTAAAAAATGGCACGCGAAAAATTTGAACGTACAAAACCACATGTTAATATTGGTACAATTGGTCACGTAGATCATGGTAAAACAACTTTAACAGCAGCAATTACAGCAACATTAGCTTTAGATGGAACAGGGGCAAATACAGCAAAAGCTTATGATGAAATTGATGGTGCGCCAGAAGAACGTGCACGTGGTATTACAATTAACACAGCACACGTAGAATACCAAACAGAAACTCGTCACTATGCTCACGTAGATTGTCCTGGTCACGCTGATTATGTAAAAAACATGATTACTGGTGCTGCTCAAATGGATGGTGCGATTTTAGTAGTATCGGCTGCCGATGGTCCAATGCCACAAACACGTGAACATATTTTATTATCAAAACAAGTAGGTGTTCCTGATATTGTTGTTTTCTTAAATAAAGAAGATCAAGTTGATGATGAAGAATTATTAGAATTAGTTGAATTAGAAGTTCGTGAATTATTATCAGCTTACGATTTCCCAGGTGATGATATTCCAATTTGCCCAGGTTCTGCTTTACAAGCAATTGAAGCTATTTCAGCTAATCCAACATTACAACGTGGAGATAACCCATGGGTAGATAAAATCTTTGCTTTAATGGATGCTGTTGATGATTATATCCCAACTCCAGAACGTGATGTTGAAAAAACATTCTTAATGGCTATTGAAGATGTTTTCTCAATTACTGGACGAGGTACTGTAGCAACTGGTCGTATCGAACGTGGTATTGTTAAAGTTGGTGATAACGTTGAAATTGTTGGTGTTGCTGATACACAAACAACAACAATTACCGGTATTGAAATGTTCCAAAAAACATTAGATGAAGGTTTTGCTGGTGATAATGTTGGTATTTTATTACGTGGTGTTACGCGTGAAGATATCGAACGTGGTATGGTTTTATCAGAACCAGGAACAATTACTCCACATACAAATTTTGAATCTGAAGTATACGTTTTAACAAAAGAAGAAGGTGGTCGTCATACTCCGTTCTTTACAGGTTACCGCCCACAATTCTATGTTCGAACAACTGATGTAACAGGTTCGATTACACAATTTACTGCTGATGATGGTAGTGTTGTTGAAATGGTAATGCCGGGTGATCGTATTAAAATGACAGCTGAGTTAATTTACCCAGTAGCTATTGAAGAAGGAATGCGTTTTGCAATCCGTGAAGGTGGTCGAACAATTGGGGCAGGTGTTGTTTCTAAAATTGTTAATTAATTAAGTAAATTTATGGAAATAAAAACGAATGAGAAAATTCGTGTACGGTTAGAATCTTTTAATCATGAACTTTTAACATCATCATGTCGAAAACTTATTGATCTTCTTCAAACTAATGATGTAAATAAATTTAGTATGGTTCCATTACCAACTGATAAACGTATTTACTGTGTATTACGTTCACCTCATGTTGATAAAGATTCACGAGAACATTTTGAGATAAGAATTCACAAACGAATTTTAGATATTTCTTACGATCCAAGTATAAATATTTTTGATTTATTATCAAAATCTGATTTACCACCTGGAATTTTATATCGAATTTGTTTATCATAAAAGATTAAAATTATTATAACAAGTAAATACTTGTTATAATAATTATTGAGCACCATTAGTTAAAACTAAATACAATTTTTTATATTTTTTTTAAGCGAAAACTTTAGATTTTACTACACGATATTTTAAGAAAATTAAAGATTAAAAATTAAACTGGGGACGGAGGGACTTGAACCCTCACGCACTATCACTAGGCAACGGATTTTAAGTCCGTCGTGTCTACCAATTCCACCACATCCCCTTGATATTTTGATCTGCTAAAATTATTCTATCGTAAATAAAATAAAAAAGCAACACTATAGAAAAATTATAGCAGGCGGCACCCAGATTCGAACTGGGGATAGAGGATTTGCAATCCACTGCCTTACCACTTGGCCATACCGCCAATTTTAATATTGCAAAATAATACTTTACAAAGTATAATACATATTAAAACATAAATCAAGAAATTGAATAAATAAGTGATTAGTTATATTTGTTTTGGGAGTAAATCGATTTTTATAATAAAAGTATCTAATATATCAATTTAGTTCTTCAAGTTTATTAGAAGTTCAAAGGAGAGAATAAAAATGTTTGAAAAATTCACAGAAGGCGCAATTAAAGTAATTATGTTATCCCAAGAAGAAGCGCGTCGAATGGGACATAATTTTGTAGGAACTGAACAGCTTTTACTTGGTGTTATAGGTCAACGACATGGTATTGGGGCTAGAGCCTTAAAAAAAATGAAAGTGACATTGAAAAAAGCTCGAAAAGAAATTGAATTATATATTGGTCGAGGAACAGGATTTGTTGCATCTGAAATACCATTTACTCCAAGAGCTAAACGTGTTTTAGAAATGGCAGTACATGAAGGAAAGGATTTAGGACAAAATTTTGTAGGTACAGAACATATTCTTTTAGCTCTTATTGGAGAATCTGATGGAGTAGCTATGCGTACCCTTGATAAATTAAAAGTAGATATTCCAAAATTACGTAATTTAATTTTAGCTTATATTGAAGAAAATCAAGAAGAAATATTACGTCCACTAACACAAGCTGAAAAATTCCTAATCGATCGTGAGAAAAAAGGTAGCCAAACTCCTACTTTAGATGAATATTCAGAAAACATTTCAAAAGAAGCTGTTGAAGGCAAATTAGATCCTGTTATTGGTCGTGAAAAAGAAATTCATGAAGTTATTAAAGTACTAGCAAGACGAGGAAAAAATAATCCTGTTTTAATTGGTGAGCCTGGTGTAGGTAAAACGGCTGTTGCAGAAGGACTTGCCCAATTGATTCTAACTGAAAAAGCTCCTGATTTCTTAGATGGTCATTTAATTATGGCTTTAGATTTAGGTTCAATTTTAGCTGGTACTAAATATCGAGGTGAGTTTGAAGAACGATTAAAACGAATTGTTGAAGAAGCACAAAATGACGCAGCTGTTATTTTAGTTATTGATGAAATTCATACATTAGTAGGAGCCGGAGCAGCTGAAGGAGCGGTTGATGCAGCAAATATTTTAAAGCCTGCTTTAGCACGAGGTAAATTTAGATGTATTGGAGCAACAACCATTGATGAATATCGAAAATATATTGAACGTGATCCTGCATTAGAACGTCGATTCCAACCAGTTCATGTAGAAGAACCAAGTGTAGGAGTAACGATTGATATTTTACGTGGTTTACGATCAAAATTTGAACAACACCATACGTTAAGTTATCATGATAAAGCTGTTGAGCAAGCAGCAATTCTTGCAGATAAATTTATTGCTGATCGTTTTTTACCAGATAAAGCCATTGATGTTTTAGATGAAGCCGGGTCTCGAGTTAGATTAGAAAATAGACGTTTACCATTAGGTATGAAACGGTTATTAAAAGAATTACAAGATACATTACGTGATAAAGAAGAAAGTATTAAAGAACATGATTTTGATATTGCTAAACAATTAGTGGATCATGAGATGGAAGTACGTACTCATATTACTATTATGAAACAAGCTGCATTAACGAACGAAGCACTTGGATTAACTCGTAAAGAAGTTGATACAGTAGTCGAAAATGATGTTGCAGAAGTGATTGCCGGTTGGACAGGGGTACCTGTGACAAAAATTTCT
>Ga0181418_1000090_pt1 | contig 26561 bp, 42 predicted proteins | sample 41SPOviralmetaG_FD_130143 | JGI IMG/M metagenome (GOLD analysis project Ga0181418, IMG submission 130143) | Marine viral communities from the oligotrophic San Pedro Time Series (SPOT) site, San Pedro Channel, CA, USA - 41 SPOT_SRF_2013-03-13 | ecosystem: Environmental > Aquatic > Marine > Strait...
GATTAGTGCCTTTACAATTAGCGTCTTTATACCAAGAGGGTATGTCAAGAAACTCTGCTAAATCACTATGTAAGTCCATATAAGGTAACTCTACTCGAACATATGTACGAAAAAAGGATTGAAAACAGGGTTATTATGAAATATACGAAGATACAAGGGTTTGTAGGTGTCAAATGTGCAAGAAAAATAGAATAAATTTGTGGGGGACACTAAGCCCAAGGGCTTAATCTCCGTATGTTATCTCGAACTGGACTGGTTCATCGTTATCCGCAACAACGTCCAACTGGGAGCGCTTTCCCCATTTCTTTGGATGGCTTCTCTCTAGGAACCAAGCGCTTGCTTGCCATACGCCATTATCGGCTGCTTTCCTTATATTTTTGATATGAGCACCCTCGGCTTCGGCTCTTGCTTTTTTTACTGCCTCCGAAAACTCCATAAAGGGAAAAACCAACTCTATTTCAGGGGTATCGTCCTCAGAGTCTGGTAAGGGATAGGTGGGTAACGCTAGCATGTCTTCTTCACTCTCTAAGGCAACCCTTTCACTCTCTCCTTTCTTCATCCACTCATAATAAGTAGACGGAGAAATACCAGCCATAATAGCGGCATCCTCTTGATAGTAACCAAGCTTAAGCCAGTTACATATGTTTTCTTGAACCTCAGGGGTCAATTTACTAGGTCGAGCCATATCACACTTGATTTTACTAGCCCCTAGGACGAAACTACGGCTTTTCAAGGTCCAAAAATACAGAAAAATTTATGCGCGACACCAAGGCGACGCCTAAGAGTATTTGTTAATCAAATAACACCCCCTGGGGTATGTGTTAAATCACAGTCTTTTTGATTAGTCAAATATGCAAAATATAGATAAAGGAAATATAATGATAGACTTTAGAAATACTAAAGTAATACCTATCAATATAAACGCTTTTCATATTAGCCCAAGTAATGAGAGTAAATATTTAGAGAATACCAAATCATTATCTAAGACTAAAGAAAATGTAGCGTTTAACATTGATAAACCAAATACATTGCATGTTGGAAATAATGTCCACCAAGCAATTGAATACAGCGTAAAGAATAACAATGACTTATTAGATACCTATGAAAAAGTAATTCACACTATTGGTTATCGTGATAGTGAATTGACAAGGTCATTAAGTCAACTACACCATGCTAAAAGATACAACAACAAGCAACCTTCAAAGACTAAGAATACAGACTTTAAGGCACATGAACGACTTAATTACAAAGTCGGTTATCAAGCATGTCAATGGCTTTTAGCTAACTGTTTAGATTACAGTAACCAACGATATGAAGTTGCAGTAAACAATGTCAATATCAAGGATAAAGTTTACTCAGGTACTATTGATGTACTACACAGAAATCAAGATGGCTCTTATAGTCTTTATGACTTCAAGAATTACAATGGTACAAGTGAGTACGAGAAACAAGTACAACTTAATCAACTTTATATCTATGCAGTTATGTGTGAGAGAGTTGGTATCAAGATTGTATCAGTCAAGATATTCAACCCGTTAGAGAAAAGTGTAATCACTAAGCACTTGACTGACGAGTTCTTACAAGACTTCATAGACAATCAACTCAAGTAATCTTTCTTAACTTGAATTATATATATTAAAGTTTTACCGCAAGAATAGGTAAAAAACGACAGGAAAGGGGAGGTAACGATGCCTAAGTATATCGTTGAACTAAAAGGAAAGGCACTGTGGAGTGAACACATTCCAATGCAGTTTGCTAATCCTATCGATGCAGCTAGGATTTACAAATCTTATGTTGCAAGAGGGAATCAGTTTGGAGGAATTGAGTACATCAAATTCTCTACTGATGACGGCAAAGTAAAAGGTACGATAGCTGAAAGGAGGTGGATGTAATGACACCTACTGACCCTATTTATGGGGTTGTAGCAATTAGCTTCATGGCTGGTATAGCAGGTACACTGCTTGCTGGAGCCATTTGGCTTTATGCTACAGAGTGGCTAATGGAGAAGTTCAGTGTAACTGACCCATTAGATAAGTACTACAACAAGTAGTACCTACTCTATTCAGGACTGTAGAGCTCATCATCAATGGTGGGCTTTATCATTTCTGCATAGTACACGACTATACGAACCGAAAGGAGGTGATAGTTATGGCTAAGTACAAGGAGCAATTAATGGCTCTTTGGGTCTTGATAGCGAGACCACGATGGTGGAAGGAAGATGGTTATTATTCTTCCATTGACGAGATTGTGAAAGTAATTCGCTTGATGGATATCCAGTCAGTTGACGAGTTCTGGCGCTGCGAACATTACAGTCAGTTCTCTGACTTGCATAAAGATGTAGTGGGAGTTAGACCTCGACCAATGAACTGGAGAAACTACTCAATCAAAGATATGGAAGCTGTGAAACGATATGTATTCGATATGCATGGTTCTCCTTTTGAGGAAGAGTAGTTAGCCACACTGTCCGAAGATGCTGGCAATCTATGTCAATCAACCAGCCGTAAGCCACACGATAGGGGGAAGCTAACTAAACGATGTCCTAGGTATGACGTTAAACTGCCTGCCTACATATCTGTTAATACGTTATTTTCCAGGTGAGAATTGTATTGCAGATTTATATTTTTCAAATGCGCCGAAAAGATACATAGGAGGAGCTATGAAAGGTCTTGGAAAAGCCCTTAATAGATTAGCTACTTCTGAGGCTAGTAGAGCATATGCTACTGCTACTAAGAAAGAAGAATGCCGTATGGCAGACACTTTCGAAGGTTGCAAGCATAACCCTGCTAGAAACAGAGTAGCAATCGAAGCTCTAGTGGATATAGCCATACCAAACTATGTTCCAGAAACTGAAGAGGAGATAATAGACCTAATGGGTTTATTGTATACCCCTACAGAAATTGGGATAGAGTTAGCGGATGGCATGTTCCTTATGCCTGATGGAGACTATTACGTAGTCGAACTCAAGGCACAAGGACATATCCAACTAGATATATAAGCCAGGCATTCTAGTAGCCAACTAAACAAGCTAGACAAACGACGACGGTAAAAAGGTATACCACCGTTACAAGTGTATACCCGTGAACCACGAATGAGTGGGAAGCGTGATGGGAATGGGCACAACGAGAGACATTAGAAAATGTTCAGTGTATAGGTAAGTGACAGTTGCTGAAACTACTGCCGTGTGCCCGGCCGATTACTTGTGCGTGACGACCTACTCATTATGGGTATGGGCACGAGTAGTCGGTAGTGTTCCTAATTAGTTTGTGTAGTTGTGGGCATGCAGGTAGGCGTTACGTTTACCTGCACTGCCATATGAATGTACAATCCGGTACATTCGCTACGAAAGGAATGGTGAGTAAATCGCCAAAACTAAATAGAACTATGCATATTGCAATCTATGTATTGCATTACGCATTTTATATAATCTGGGGAGCATTAGAAGATTTGTTATTTCTAATTACTCCATGGAAAGTAAGAAACCTGTTGTGGGATTGGTCAGGAGATGGATACGTAAGCCAAGCTCTTGACAATGCTATCTGGCGTAAGCGTTGTAAACGACAGTTTTGGAAAAGTGTACAAATTGTACATGCATGCAAAACTGGATACGCAAGATGCGACAGCATAATGATGCATATGGAATCTGTAAAGCATTTAGGTAATGAAGAAAAACTACGTTCTAAAAATTTACCTTACTTTCTTTACAGGGATTGGTCTAAAGCATAGTAAAAACCGTATCAAATGGGGGAGCTTCGGCTCCCCCTTTTGTACATTGATATGGCAGTTGAGAGAGGTGGACAGTTAGTCTGACTGACATTCCACACTATCACTCCAAATCAACTACCAAACGTAAGCCTAGTGAATAACGAGTAGCTAGGTAATCATAAGGAGGTATGAGATTGAAGAAAGAACTTACAGTTCAGGAAGCAATCGAACTTGCCAGAGCTCACAGTGATGTTGATTTTGACAGTAAGTCAAAGTTCAATGTTTCTAACAAGAGTAAGTACGCTCAAAAGCGTACTAATTCTGTTGAAGTGAACAATGGCGTGGTTACTCATACTGTTACTCTTGATAAGGCAGTTAGTAGTCTTGTTTATTCTGGCAAGGTAACTTACACTGACAAAGGTATCGTAGATACTAATGTCAATAAGTTATCACTAGATAAAAACAGTTACTACCCACAGTCATTCGAAAGTAACACAAGAGTCATCGATTCACTATGGTTGGAAAATCAAGAACTCATTGGAGTTGTTGGTAAATCACCTAAGTGGAACGTTGCATCTGTGAAAGGTATCCTAAACTATGACGGCATAGTTAAGAGACCATTCTTGGGTAACCAACCTACTCCATCTGAAGAACGCAGAAGTCGAAACGACATCAAAGAGATAGCGAGAATTAATCGTTATGTTGAAGGTGTTCGTAGGACTTCTATCATGCGTGCTCCAGAAATTAACGGAGTATTACCTTGCTGGCAAACCAGAACTACCATTGGTGAAGCTGAGCCTTTTATCGAAGGTACAGGACAATGTACAAGTTGTGCATTTACTGTTATGGGATTCAACGACTCTTATTGTGAAGATGCAGTAGCAAAATCACAAGACAGAATGTTGTCATCTCTAAATCAGAAATCACAAATGTTCGGTGATGGTAAAAGCAGATTCGTAGAGAACCTCAGAAGTGGGGTTGCTTTAGCTTGGGCTCAGATTAATGCTGATGTTCAAGAAAGATATGGCAATTACCTTGTGGACCTAATAGCGCATAACCTTGAGTTCGTAGAACAAGAGAAACCGCTTAAGTTCATGAAGTTCAGAGCCACTATCATAAACGAATATGCTGAGGTAACAGCAAAGGTAAATAGAGTAGAAGCTGCGTTAGATTACGCAGAATATACTTTAAGCTAACACAGCTAATAAATACTAAGGGGGTCGTCGATTCGATGACCCCTTTCTATATATATACAAACTATAGGAGATAATATGAAGAGGAATAAAAATACTAATTCCTTTAAGAGAAACGGTATGACAGATACTGAAAGAGAAATCATTCAGAGTCGTGCTGGTCTCGAGACGAAAGATGGAAAAGTAGTTCTTGACAAGAAGTACAGAATCCATCCTCAATCATGCACTTGCGATACATGTGCAGTACCAGGCTTTTGGTATGACTGGCTAAATTCAGTTCAGGCATATTACAAAGTTAATGCTGACTGTATTTATGAGACTGTTAAAGGTGAAGAGATACATTCAAAGGAATGTGTTGACACTGATAACACATCTTGTAGCTTGATAAAGAAAACTAGTAACTGGGTTTTCTCTTACTTAGCAGAGAAATATCCAGAAGAGCTAGCTCTTTACAAGCTTATGCGTACTGCAAAATTACGCAAGGCATATCACGAAGGTGATAGTGACACTTTGTATACAGAATACAATGACATGATTCTTAAGAATTATAGTATTGCATTCAAAGCTCAAGATAGTAAGAAGAAGAATTGGTCTTCTACTACTAAGGGCTACAAGGTAGAGTCACCTTTCGAATTACTTAAGACACTTAGGTAATAAATATACACAACTAAATAAGGATAACTATGGCAAAATCCATCAATAACAGTGACGTTGTTTGGTTAAACGAACAACAGCACATTGGTACTGAGGATATAGAAGAACTAATTGGAAGGTTTGAGGACCGACCAACTAGGACTAATAAATCCAAGTATCGTAGAGCTCGTGGTCTTACAAGTTACTATGTAAGTCAAATATCGGACTCTAGAAAAATGGAGAGAGAGAAGATACGTGAGGCGGAGAGGTCTGCCCTTCTTGACCCAATATCAATGGCAAACGCTATTGGTAGAGAAATATAATAACACAACTATCAGAGGAAACAATGATAAAACGAAATACTATAACTAAAATCATGGCTTATCTTAACAAAGATAATCATGTATATAAGCACTTGGACCCAGTTCAAGCTCATTATATAAGAACGCATGTCCCTAATCCTGGGGACATTGCGTGCATCATTACTGCTGGATTATGTGAAGCTGATGGCAACACATGTAAAGGCAAAGCTGGTGTGATTAATCCACTACTAGAAACAATAAGTTTGTTGGAGAAGAACAGAAACTTTACTGGTCTTCGACATATAGACTTATATGCCTATGCGTGGGCAATGTTGACCGACATGAGTATGCTCGGTTACGTAAATATTCGAAACGAGTATTTACATTATGCAGCACCGTTTCCATTTACTGGAAACAGTGTAAGTTAATAAATAAACACAACTACAGAGGAGAAATATGTGCGTAATAGCATCTATACCTGCTGGTTCTACAATTGATGAGAAAACTCTCAGAGAGATGTGGGACACAAACTCCGATGGTGGCGGTATCGCTTTCATCGAAGATGAGCAAGTCAAAGTCTACAAGACTATGAAGCTCAAAGCATTCTTGAAGAAATTCAAGAGTGTTGTCAATACCCATGGTGGTAATGACATACTAATGCATATGCGTATCAAAACACATGGAGATATCTGCATTGAGAATACTCACCCATTCTCAGTCATGCAAGATAACAAAGTGCGTAACGATATTGTATTTGCACACAATGGTATCTTACCTACTGTGTTTCAAACCACAGCTAAGGACAAAGATGCCAATGGTATTCAACTTAGTGACACTCGTAGATTCAATGAGCTCTTTTGGAGCAACTTTGATATACGAGCTCTTGATGTGCCTGGCACAATTGAGATGGTCGAAGAGTTGATTGGATTCGGCAACAAGTTTGTTGTACTCAATGCAGACCCTGCAATGAAGAAACAAACATACATTGTCAATTCAGGTAGAGGTTCATTCGATGAGGGTGTTTGGTATTCAAACCAAAACCATTGTCGTATACCTTACAACAATACCAGAGCAGCTTGGAATACAGACCTCGCTGAGAACGATGAGAAAATACTAAGCTCGATTGCACAACGTGAACCAAAGGTTGAATTGATTTCAACATTGGAACAACAAGCAATCAATGCTGGACTGTATGACCCTCATTTACTAAGCGATGAAGAGTTTGTCGAGACAATTGACAAGCTTATTACTCAATCAGGATATCAGACAATAGAAGATGCTGCCGAAGGTATGTACTTCGAGTTTGATATTGATGGCGGGATAATATGTCCAGACTGTGGTAATCAACTAGACAAGAATGAGAAGTTCGCAAGAACATGTCATGAAGAATGTGTCTTTGCTGATTACACAATGGACGCTGAATCCTATTACAACGATGACAGTAGATTCATCGAGTATATGGAAACACGTGCCATTGAACGACACTATCAAGACAAGATAGTTGGTCATCAGGTAACTGATGATGACACTGGTCAAACAACACTGTTTGACTAGACAATAAACACAACTAAACAAGGAGAAACATGAATCAGAATCAAATGATTACTGACAGTGCAACTCAGTTGAAGTACAAAGTAATCTCAGTAGATGAGATTAGTAGAGTGCTTTACAGAGAAGATGATTTAGAGTTAAGAAATCAATCTACATTTGCACACTCCCAAATGCCCTATGAATATAGGAATTGGTTAACAAACCAAGGTGTACCCCATGACCAAGACGAAATGGATAATGGATTGACACATTGGCAGTTTGACCGAGCTATGGTCATAGACCTGCATGATGGTAATGGTTGGAACGATATCTTCGCTGAGGCAGAAGTTAACGGTTTCGGTACATTACTAACAAGGGTATCTGAACTATGGGATAATCTCGTAGGGGATGAGTACACTTCAGACGAAGCACGTACTGTCCGTAGATACCACGAACGTGTAGCATGGCAAGACTGGATGGATGAGTTAGAGCATGACCCAAGTTATCTTCTAACTCAACACCAAATCTCTGATAGGGGATATGGTAGTACCGAGACACATGCCATAGCAAGTACTTTGAGTAGAACATTCAGAGTCAAGCAGCATGAGTATCCAAACGGAGTACAAAGAACAATTGGAGATAGAGACTTTGGTAAGCATAAGTTATTTATGCAGACAAAAGCTCCAAGATATTGGTCACAGATACCTTTTAGGTATTTCGTAATACCAATGCCTAGTTCTAAATTCGTTGAATACTTAGACTCGGTAAGTGTATCTGGCAACCACATACAGATAGGACAACAAGACTATCTATGGGGTGATGAGAACGGAAGGATTATGCAATCAGCAAATCATTCTAATTATCATTACAACGGCTTGTGGGGTCACATGCAATATTTCGACTCAGTCGAAAACAAGTGGCTAGCCAGAACCGGTCGTTGGGGTAGAAATCATAAAGAGTGCAACATATGTAGGACAGTACATAATGCACACTATATGACATGGTACAAGAAATTGGACACATACAATAATGGAAACAGAATGCGTATATGTTTCGATTGTGTTCCTTTATGGACAGCTTCTTACAACACAAGTGAGAAGTGTTTCATGGTTACACCTATGGAAGTATCAGAGCATAATCTACATGCATATGAGGGCATGGAAGATGATTACTATGTTAACTATATCCATGGTGATAGCGTACCAACTGCTCGTGGTTCAAGAGATTATCTATTCAAGATGATTGATGACCCAGAGTATCAGGACGATGAAATGTTCCACAACCAACAAGCATGGGATGAGAGTGACTCTCTTCCTATCGATGTTCGTAAGTATATGACTTGGATGTACAAATCATTCAAGCACAGTACAGAAGATATCAAAAACCAAGTGGTTGGAGATATCAAGGAACATTATCTATTGTCAGATGACACTGACATTGGCGAGTCTAATCACGACAACATAGTGATAGGACCTGACGATGAGCATCCTTACGGAGTGACTGGTGCACAGTATATACGTAGGATTGGGTTACACCTTCCTAGTGTATACATATATGCTTCGGACAATCCAGTATCTGATGTAATAGTCAGTCTAAGAATTGATACCAAGTTCGCAGCGCGACAGTGGTACTTCAGTTCAAGACGCTCTACCAATAGTGATAGAAGAGCAGATGACAACTGGCGTACGCCAGACAACATAGGCATAGAGCTTAACGTGACTAAAAACGATTATCGTTATGCTCCTGACTTCTATTACGTAGACTACAGAGATGGTGAGTATTTCAACTACTCAGTTGATACACCTCATCACAATGTACCTATGGGACACAGGTGTACTTGTACACATTGTGTTGGTGATAACAAATCACATCCTACGCAACCAAACTGGCACATCGAACGTGGTGTTCATCTAGGGCTAGAGCTTGAGCTCGTAGCTAGAGATGGCAGAATGCTTGATGAGGTAGGTCTGCTTGAGTTATTCGAAAGAACAATTCAGGTATTCCATCCAGAGAACTTGCAGGATATGGTACATAGAAGTGGTCACAATGCACAGTTGTTATATGCGAAACGTGACGGTTCACTGCCTAGTGAAACTGGTGTTGAGTATATATCACAGCCAATGACATTGAAGGCGTGGCATTCAGTTCCTAAGAAATTTTGGAACTTTGTAGAAGCTAACTACAAAGCTTTCAATCTTGATGATGTGGGTATACATATCCACTTCCCTTGGGCATCAATGAAATTGCCACATGCTTACACAATGTTGTCAGCACTCAATGCACTACAACTAAATCAGAACGGAATGCTTGGTAAGATAGCACAACGTAATGATTCAACGTATGCAAGATGGGACTTGTTGCAATACAGAGATACTTACAACATCGTAGCGGAAGTTGCTAAGAATCGTACCAGAGCAGACAACGACAAATACAAAGCAATCAATCTACAGCACGAAGATACTGTAGAGCTTAGGTATTTCAAGTCTAATGCTAGGGGTACTCGTGTCTTAAAGAACCTAGAGTTCGTAGACGCACTGTATGAGTTGACAAAGAACGATGCTGATACAACATCGGGATGGAATTATGATGAAGACATGCCACAGTCTGACTTGATAGAGGTTGCCACACAATATGGTAATCAATCTACTAAGTTCAAGATTGAGGGTGTACATCATGATGAAGTACCTTATGCAAACGATATTGAGTTTAGATTGTACAACTTTGTACTTGATAAACGAAATAGATATCCTAATCTATACGACTTCCTGATTGATGATAGTGAGTACACAGCTCCTGTCTTCCAGCTTGAAGACATTGGATATTGGGATACTCCTGTGGTAGAAGAACCACAAGAGGTAACACAAGAAGTTGAGAATGTATTTAGAAATACATCTTTCAATTTCGGTTCAGATAGCATTACGCTTTCTGGAACAACATACACAGATAATAGCGAAAGGTAAATATGCCTAGAGACACTGAGTCTATTAGACACGCGTTACATACTAATCCTAGTGAAGCTCCCGTATCTTACGGGGGCTTAGGGAGTATATGGAATATCTATCCTAATTCTATTGGCATTCCTGCTGGTAGAAATAATGGTAGGTTCAATACTTTAGAATCTCTTAAGAAGGTTCAGAAAAGATATTGGGCTAAAGGTATTCCTATGGGTATGGAACTGGAACTAGAGCTACCGGGAGGCTTCGACAATACATCATGTGATTGTAACTGGTCTTGCAGTGAATGCAACGAAGGTTATCACGGTGATTGTGAAGAAGGAGATTGTGGTAGAGACTCTGGTTCATACAGATTCTACAGGGACTACGAACCTGTACGTAACGTTATGGAACTAGTTAACAAGAATGTAGAAACTGGTATGAAGAATTTTGCCATGAGGCAAGATAATGATTACTTTCACTACATCAATACCATATCAGCTAAAGGTGATGGCTCACTACATAATGGCGTAGAGTTCAATCTACAACCATTTACTAAGTCTGCTTTCATCAAGTATGCTGCGTCAGCATGGCAAGATGTTGGGTATCAACATTTCGAAGGGTTTAACACTGAGAATGCTGGTATTCACATACACTTGCCTAAGGCTGCATTTAATGATGTTGAGATATTCATGTGGTTACTCCTTATGGAGAACCTAGGATATACACATCATCCTTCTAATGGTCTGTCGTTCCTAAGTATTATTGGTCAACGTGAACCAGTTGCTTATGGTCGACTTAACAGTAGAAGTTCTGCAGCTCAACTACTGGATGCAGTAGAAAATAGAAGGTGGTATCAAGGTAGAGGGCTACAAGTCAACTTCAATGGTCATGGCAACACTATTGAGTTGAGATTGTTCAAAGCTCAACAACTACCACATAGACTAATCAAGAACTATGCCTTTGTCGATATGACATGGAGATATGTTCACTTACTTATGGACTTTGTAGAGGATGAGAAATATTCTCAAGCTATGCAATTCCTAAGTAATACTGATATGTTTATGGGGTACATCATGAATCCTAACGCTAAGGGATACAATGATTACCTAGCAGGTTACATAAAGAAGCGATGGAAACGAGCCAATGGTTCTGACTACACGTTTACAGAAGACATGTTACCTACATTACGAACTCTCAATGAGCGTTTCCAATCAAGAGATTGGGAAGTCACTGAGACACAAGATAATAACTCAAACACAGAGGAGGTATCTAGTGAATAAAATAACTGCTATAACAACATCCATAGCATCGTCACCCTGGTGGTTCTTTCCAGGACTTGACGTAGCAAGGGAGTGTTTTACATGCTACCTTATTGGTCAGCTTGCAACACTACCTTTGTTCTTTGCTATTGCGGTTGGTATCGCATATCTTATGGGCGACTAGAAATAGTCGCTTGTAAGTAGCAACTACACACTACATTAGGAGCACTGCCGACTGCTCACACAAACAGTAGTCGGATAGTGTGGGAGACCGGAGACCTATATACTGAAATTCAAATTTGACCTTGTTTTTGATGATTTTGCATACCTATGCTCACTTCTGTGTGTAGATACCTAAAAGCATATGTCCATATGGGTTTTGGGTTTTACTTCTATCTATATGGGTTTTGGAATATACTTCTATACCATAAAAAATTTAATGTTTTTTAGCGAGACGGAGACTTATAACCAAAATTGCTAGTAATAAAAGAAATATAAAAAAAACACGGAATGTCGAAAAACTCTTACAGTCTTATTTATGGGTGTAGTGTGTCGGTTTTGGCTCCCCGTGGCACACGACACGAAACCTTATTAAATGGGGGTTTGATGTCGCGGGTACGACTTTTGAAAAACTCTCCCCCTATATAGTATATAAAGCAATAAATGTGGGGTTTTTGGGGTTTAATGTCTGGGTCAGGGGTGGTTACCTCCAGTACTCAAACTCGTTTGTATTTGGATTAAAACGCTTTTTAGGTGCTACACCAAATAGAGTACCAAATATACTCCAAAGTACAGTAAATACAAAGAAAATTAGTGTTAATATCATTGAAATCTCCTACCATTATAGACATATTTGACTTGTCTGTTCTTATGTTCATGCAAATTACATGTTTCTGTGTCAATATCCCATTGTTCCTCGTGCCTAAGTGTCCAAATTAAAGCACTTGCTCTAGGAATATACTCTTTTAAGAGTTCTGTGTTACAAACCCCCTCAGGTTTTGTCAACAGTAAACCCTTTAAAGTCTCCATTTGTGTGTAGTGTTGGTCTGTCGGAGCCGAAGAAACTTCTTCTTCTTCAGCCCACGACATCAAGCCCTCTAAACTCATTAGAATGGAGCCTCATTTTCTGCATAATTAGTTCTTGCAACAGGCTCTGTAGGTTTTTCTACTGCTCCCATTACATCTTTTACCATCTCTGTTTTATTAGCGTAAGCACTAGACGGTGTGTCTTTTGCTTGGTACTGTAACCCAGAAATTGTTTGATAATCTAAGCATATAGCCACTTGGTCTGCGGTAATGACTAACTCTTTACGCTCATTACCATCTTTTCCTGTCCATTTTTCTTCCTGTAATCTACCAGTAACCATTGCTCTAATGGTTTTTGCATCATCAGGGAATGAATAGCTAGTGTTTTGTGCTAGATTTTCCCACATGTTGACTGATACCCACATGTCATCAGTATCATCTCCATATGTCTTTATAACCATACGAGCTTTAGCAACTGTTTTACCTGATTTAGTCATTCTAACTTCAGGTTTCATCATTTGCCCAACCAATATAGTGTTGTTATTACTTGCCATAAGTATTACTCCTCTTAGTATTAGGTTTCTCTTGGTCTCTATCAGCTCTTTTACGCTCTAACTGTTCTACAGTTAGTTCGGGCTGAAAAGTCTGTAAGAAACTATCTTTTGCTTGTTCGTAGGGTAGGTCAGCATCAACAAAATCGCCCTCATTTAAGAACGGTTTGCCTGCTTTTACCCTTTTTTGTTTAACATCATAGACTGCATGTGCGAAACTTTCATATCCATTCATCTTTAGATACTCTAATAACCCACCTGCATTTGCCTTTGAAACATCTCCCATAGTCAATTTCTTTACATTGTCTAAATCTCTGATGTGTTCTTGGTATTGTTCTTGACATAATCTTCTAAAGTCAACTAAATTAAAAAATGTATTTCCGTTATCATAATACATCTGCATTGACCTCCAAACTACATCTTCTCCAAAGAATCTAAAGTCCTCATAGAGTTCTTTAACTTTATCCTCAGTCAAATCTGCATTAGACCAACGCATATTAATCCATTGAACAATTTCAATCCATTGTTTTTTAGTTAAATGTTCAACCATTAAATACCTCCAATGTCGTGGCTACGAAGTACAATAAACACAAGACCCAGTAAACATTGGGTATTCTCTCAGAATCCAACATACTACCAACCTTAGTTATATCTTCCTAAAAACATAATACTATTGTCTGTAGTCTTAGTACTAAAACGATAGCTACGCTTTTCTTCTTTTAACTGTTTATTTAAGTTAGTAACTCTGTTACGCAACCTGCTAGATACTGTTGCACTTGAATTATGTACTTCTAACACAACCCACTTACCTTTATCTTTATCCATTCGTTCAAACCACCAATTATTTTGATTAATAAGTTTTACACGACCTCTTTTAGTAGGTAAGTTTTCTAGCTCTAAAGCAGTTAAAGTTGTTCCAACTTCCATTATTCCTCCTCTCCCTTTCGAGAATATCTTATTTTTCTTAACGCATGAAACAATGGTTTATTTGTTTCATCTCCTAAATCCACAATCAAAACAGAAGTGAAGTAGTCATAAAATATCATTGTATTCTCTACAAACACTTCTAAACTATACTTCTTAGCCATTGGCAACATATGAAATGCTTTAAGCTTTAAGTCTAATATTTTTGCATGATTGCGACTAATTTTTTCAACATCCTCTGAGTTTAAATCAGGTAATGTAGAAAGTGTCATAGCCAATAGGTAACTATCTATCATTGTTGACCCATTAAAATCTAATTTATTTGTGCTAATAAATTCAATTATAGGTTTAAATAGTTTTCCATCAATACTCATAATAAGCTATAAACCTTTTGAGTTATAGGGCTTTCAGTTCCTGCGATAGTCTTTTGAGCAATTTTTTCAGTTCTACTAGACTTTCCTCTAATAGATGAAACCCATTGTTCAAAGTTTGATGTCGCATTAATAAACGCCCAAGCAGTATTTGTATGAGTTGGGAACTCAGGCTTATAGAATAAATTCTTAATAGTATCTCTATTATTAGTTATCCTAGTAACTGCTTTAATATTGTCTAAGGTAGGCTCAGGTATGGGCATAACTTTACTCATTATATCCTCAAACCGTTCATCGTTGACTTCTTCATCAAGCAACCTTTCCATTTCTACTTGAAACTCATCAACATATGTTAAGGCACTAGCTAATGTTGACCTAGCTTGTGCAACTTTACCCCCTAAATTACTCGTATGTCTAAAAGAAAAACCGTTAGTTTTTCCGTCTATAGCCAACCTAAGTGTGTTAGCACACACAACCCTGATGGGAGTGGTTAAACCCTTTAAACTTGAACTTCCGTCATGAGAGTTGGTCAATAACAAATAATTTTTTGTTATATCATCATCGACACCAACCTCTTTGTTTAAATTTAAAAGCAACCAAACGACTCTGCCGTTGTATAAACTACCTGCAGTTTCGTATTTAGCCCCACTATCATCGACTATTGTGTCCATAAAATCAAAACAATCAAGATTTTGTATTGGAGTGTACCTGCGACCTACAACCCCAAGAACACTACTGTCTAAGTCTCTTACTGTTGCGTAATTATCAGGAACTTCAATCATATTTCTAAGTGTTCCTGAATTATAACTACTCACACCGTCATAAGCTATAAGTGGTTTTAAAGCAACATTCCAATCTAGTCCTGCTTTTATAATTGCCTCACTAGAAGTTAAAGCATCATCAGTAATAACACCAAGCCCATGCCACGCACTTTCTCTAGCACTAAACATATTTTCCACTTCACTCGGCACTTACTACCTCCTCTATTTCTCCCTCTAACCAATCTTTCATAAACTCTAAGCCCTCAATCCAACCTATGTTTATACCCATTTCAAAAAGTCTTTGGTTTTCACTTCTTAATTCTGGTAAACGATAAGTTAATGTAGGTGCATCATACTTTTGACCATAGATGTCTTGCATTAACTCTCTACACTTGTGAATTTGTCTCTTAGTTTGTTTATGAGCATTGCCTAATATTTTACTCATATATTCATTTCCTCTCCGTCCTCTAAAGACTGATACTTTTTAGGTGCTTTTGCATGAGGTAAAATTGATAAATCTCCCGTAATAACAGTTTCAAATAAACTATCAAATATTACAAACGGATTATCTCCTCTATCTTCTGCAATTTTTCTAATAGCAGTAGTCCTAAAGCTAGGTCTTACTGCAGTTTTCCAATCATCTCCTAAATAATCTAATACTTTTTCAACATCATAAGGTTTATAAGTATTAGTACCTTTTCCTATGACAACATCTTGACCAATTTTTGTAGCTTTACCTTGCATACTTGAAGATAAAGTGTTTTTAATTTTAGTTTCTAATGTAGTCACGGCTCTTTTTACAGACTTTACTTTGTACAACAACTCAACAAGTTCAGGGTTTGTTGTTGGTAAGTCTTCGGTGGCTTCTGCCAACTCGTCATCCAACCTACCTTCTTCGTCTCCAACAGAGTAGTTAAGAGCAACTATTTCTTTAACTAAATCTGTTATTTGTGCTATACTTTCTATAGGTTTTTCATTCATTGAAAAAACCCCTTTCCATAGTAAAGGCGTTAGGACTTTCCTAACGCCTTTATTTTAGACTATATAAATCTATATGCAAACTTTAGATTAATTTATTTCATCTGCATTATATGACCCTATATTTTGGGCAATATTAAGTAGATTATCTATACTTTCGGGGTTTGTTGTCGTGGCTGCAGGATTTTTTTCACCCCTATCACCTGTAGAATTACTAACAAAGGTACCTGCATCACTATAATTTACAAAATTGTTTCTGTTTCTGCCTGTACTTCTTGCCCAGTCAAATACTGTTTGTAATCTCCAAACCCTAGTTTTACCATCATTTATGTAAGCGTCAGGTTTTGGGAAGATTTTTCTTAACTGCCAAGAACTTACTGTATCGGGTTTAACATTAAGTAGTTTAGATATTTCATGTACTCCTAAGGGCATTGCTAGATAGTCGTATTTCATAATTTCTCCTTTTTAAATACCTCACTAGACATAATGCATAACGGACAACTACAACCGACCTTAGTTTTTTTATCAACCCTAAGGACACTCTGTCTAGTGAGCTATCGAAACAGGGCATGTCTGAGATAGCTCAACTTAGGGGCAGAACAGGAAAGTTAATCTGTTTATACTGCCTTTCTACCAGCTCTTGCGAGTAGGTTTCCTGACAACTAAGTCATGTACCATATTAACAAGACTATTTATATTGTCAAGCTTATATGTGCGAAATACCTTTTATTATTTTGGAATACCTGTATAATTAAAGTATGCAAGATACAAGCTATCAAGCCGTGGTGGAAAAGAATGGATTATTATCTAGTAATAGTCCTGAAATTTCATTTTGGTTTGATGAAAATTATGTAGCAATTGTATGGAACGAACTTGTTCTGGGTTATGACGCACACATTTACAAACAAACTCAGAACGGCACATTAGTTCACTTCACAACAACAGGTGGGAAGTCTCTACAATCTGCTAGTAAATCTGCAAGGCAAATAATATTAGGCAAACCTGTAAGATAACTTGACATAGATATTACTAGGATTAGTATTATCTAATGATTACAGAATGCATTATATTTTTGGCTAGTTTTAGCGTACCGAACGCTACTATTTCGCTACATCAAGAAAACAACTACATACAACAAACACAAATTTGTAATGAATATGTTCCTAAGTCTTTACACAAACACGCACCTTTGTTTTATGAGTTCTTTGATGAAGAAAACATAGATACTGCAATCAGAATATCTTGGTGCGAAAGTCGTGGTAAATCAAACGCTTATAGAAGTGACAATGGAGATACGGGTCTCATGCAGTTTGTTCATTGGACTTGGAATTGGGTTGCAGAAAAATACAATCAACCTGTGTGGGATGAATGGGTTGTCATGCGTTGGGGCAAACCTTACACAGAAGAGAAAACTTACAAAACAGATATAGGATTTAAGTTTGAAAAAGCACAGTATACGCCTTATTATAATATTATGTTTGCATCTTTATTAGCAGAAGATATTTACAACAAAACTCAATGGAGAGATTGGAACTCTAGTAAATGGTGTTGGGAGAGTAAGACAAAATGGAGAGAAAAATGGAAAAACGAATAATACAAATTTTTAAGACTATAAGTAATTGTTTAAAATGGTTTTCTTTACGCTTGGACTTTTATGTTGAAACTAAACAATGGGAAATTGAAAAAAGAAATAAACTGTTTCCTAAAGAGTGGTTTGAAGATACTGTAAACAAAGACGAGCAAGAATAAACTTTGAAGTTATACTTTATGCATGAGTAAAAATTTAGTCTGCAGAATATGTGGAAGTAAAGCTAATTCACTTCATCATCCAAGTTGCCCAATAGGTCAAGCACAAGACAATATGCCCGAAGAAGAACTTGACATGGACATGATTGGACAAGATGAGCTTTATGTTATTGATAACCAAATCCTTAATTTTATAGCTAACTCAGTAGCTATTGCAGGTCAAGAATATGCTAGGTACAAAGCAGAAGAAGTTGATAGAAGAATTGGTACTGAAAGATGGGAAGAATATAGAAAAGATTATTTTGAAATGAGCGACTTCGCATTAGCTATGTGTAATGTTTCTAAATTCAAAACTGCTAATGATGTTGTAAACTTTTTACGAAATCCAAATGATTTTCAACAATACTACATGTTGTGGTTAGAACTAAGCAGACCTGTCGAAGAAAAAGATGAGACTTTTAGTTTATTTAAAAGAGAAGTATGGGAGAGAAAAAAAGTTGGTAAACAAACCGAAGATACAAGGGACGAAATTTGAAACTGCGACAGTAAACCTATTAAAGTCTTGGGGTTTTAAGGCTTATAGGTTAGCTGAAGGTGGAATGAAAGATGAGGGAGATGTTCAAGTAGAACTTCCTGATGAACTAATCTTTGAGTGCAAAGCAAGACAAAATTTGAATATTCACCAAACTTATCACAAGGCATCACAAAAAACCAATAAACCTGTCATATTAGCGTGGAAAAAGCTAGTAAACAAAGGGTCTAATGTTCGCAGGATACCAGATGGTGTAGCTACGGTTTATGTGGTAAGTGAAGAAATTTTAAAGGAGCTATTAAAAAATTATGGACAAAAGCAATAAAGAAAGATTACTCAAACTAAAAGAAGAGTTAGTCAGACAAAAAAACAGTAAGATTAGGGTTTCAGGTCGTGCTAGTCAGGATAGGGCAAAACAGATGTTGGGTGTACCTAATTCTAAACTAGGTAAAGATAGTGATGAAGAGTTTTGGAATACAAAGAATATAAGACTTGAAGTTAAATCAGGAAAGCAAACAAATTCAACCATGTCATTGTTTGAAAAAGCTGAAAGTCAATCATGGGAATTTGAACTAACAACAGACAACCCTAAAGAACTATTTTCTTTGTTAGCAATGCCTGAGGGAACAAAAGATGGTCTTTTTATTTGTAGGTTGTCGCATATAAAAGAAGTTGTGTTAGAGTTGGAACAAATGTGGAAAGAGGAGACTAAAAATGGCTTGGATAAAGAGTGAACAAGCATTAGCCAGTCATCCAAAAGTTCATCTATTAGCAAAAGAATTAGGAGTAAGTGTACCGCAAGTTATTGGTCATTTACATTTGTTATGGTGGTGGGCTTTAGATTACGCTGATGATGGAAACTTAACAAGGTATAGAGACTTTATACCAAACGCTAGTCAATGGGTTGGCGATGAAGAAATTTACATATCCAGTCTTATCAAGCATGAATTTATAGATGTTCAAAACGATAAACTATATATACATGATTGGTTAGATTATACGGGTGCGTTAATTGAAACTAGAGAAAAAGACGCTGAAAGAAAAAGACAAGCGAGAGCTAGAAAATCTACTAATTCTAAGAACTCTGCTAACAGAAGTGAGTGGGAAACAGGTACCGATATTACTAATCCTAGTGACGTGTCCGTAGGACATCCACAGGACATCCCTACACCGTCTGCCGTAGAGAAGACTAGACTAGAGAAGACTAGACAAGACAAGACTAATAGTGGTAATTCTAAAGAATTACAACAAATAGATAATGTTAAAACTGACAATAAAGTAGTTTTTAAAGCTTTATGTGATACTTTACAGTACGACATGCAAGGTTTGACTGCTACTTCACGAGGTCAGCTCAATAAAGCTAGTAAAGAATTAGCTGAGGTTGGTGCTACACCTCATGATATAGACGTTAGAGCAAAAAACTTTGCTTTATCTTACGGTTGGAAACCTACTCCAATGGCTTTAGTAAAGCATTGGGCTAGTATGTCACAACCACAACCTAAACTTTCTCCCAAAGAACTAGAGAAATTGCAAAGCAATATGCGTAGAGCAAATGAACTTGATACTTGGGTTGAAGACGAGTAGAATTTCAATGGAAAGGAAATTATGAGACAATTATTAGAACTTAGTAAGGTATTCCCTGACAAGTTTATTCACAAAAATCCAACAGGGTTTGGAGACTATATACAACACTCAGTAATCAGACAAAGATTGTTAAGTGTATTAGGAGCTTACAGTCAAGAAGTTAAACACATTATTCGTGAGAAAATCACAGATAAACAAGGTGTTGAACGTGAAGTGGTAACTGGAGTAGTCCTTGCTTTAACTGTAGAAATTGACGGAAACTTAGTTACTATTGAAGAAGTAGGAGATGTTGAGCAACCATTTAATTGGAAAACTGATGGTGCAAGAATGAAAGATGCAGTAAGCGATGCAGTCAAAAGATGCTCTATGGCTTTAGGTGTAGGGTTACATCTTTGGTCACAGTTTGATGGAGAGAGCGAATATTTTCTTGACAAACAACTAGAAAAGTATGTGGAAACTCCTAATGAAAATTAATGACTATACAGAAGACACACAGGTACTAATTACCGATAGTCTTAATATAACTAGAACTTTTTTACAAGAGTTGAATACAATGTACGATAGTGCTAGTGAAGATTGGAATAGTACAAATAGAAATGATATAGGATTAAAGATAGCTAAAGTTACTAAAACATTATTAATATTAGAAAATCTTTTCTTATTAGATGAAAGCGAAGAAGAATAATGTCAAGTCAACATGTTTTTAATGAAGTAGTCAAATTGATTAAAGATTATGAACTTACAGTAGCAGATGTTATTGATGTTCAGTCTAAAGTGTGGGATTACACTCTTCAGGAAAACAAAACCCTGGAAGCTGCAGTCAACACTAAACCCTAATTTAATTGACTTTACGGGCGAGTAAGTAGAAAAGTATAAAGACTTTTGTTTGGACACGGAGTTTTTATAAACGAGGGTGCAACTCCCTCCTCGTCCACTAATGTGTGATGTATTTTTTAAAAAATCCCCTTTTTTCACAAAGGTATATCGCACATTTTTATTTGACATACTTAATTGATAATGTCATAATATAAGTTCAAAGGTGTCTCCTTTGTGTTTAGTTAGCGTGTTAAAAGAGAGCGAGTTAATTCTCGCTCTTTTTTTTTAGATTTAACTTGCATAGTCTAAATAATTGTGTATATTTATATATATCTAACTATGAAACATAGTTAGTACTAATAAACACACTACTAGAAAGTAGAGGTCATTTATGACTGAACAAATAAATACAAATAGGGGTACTTCCTCCCCTGAAAAAAAGGGAAACTATACAAACATTTTCGTTTATGGCTCGTTGCGTAAGGGTATGGGTTTAAATCCTGTACTTAGCACCAGCAAGCTACTCGGAACTGTTAAAACATTGCCTAAATACACTATGTATGATTTAGGTGCATTCCCATGTATCACTAAAAATGGAGATAGCTCTATTGTTGGAGATATATATGAAGTTGACTTAGATACTTTAAGTCAATTAGATATGATTGAGGGTGTTCCTAATCTTTATTACAGAGATGAGATAGAAATTTCTGCCTCACCTGTGACAGACAACCCTAATGCATACTTTTGGGCAAGTGATGATATTGTTCTTGATGAAGATTACATTGTAAAAAATGGTAATTGGATAGAGAATAGGGGATATGTTTCTTATGAATAATATTTACACATATACAGATAACAATGCCAAAGTTTATTCACATAATCAACTAACAGTTTCATTCGACTTTCATTACGAAGTAGATGTAGAAACTGCAGTTGAAGAGATAGATAAGCTAGTCAGTCTTGCAGACAATCAAAAAGCTTTTAGTTTTTTGTCTTATGCGATTGATATGTATATTACTTCTCCAAGACCAACGGAGGAAAGCTAATGATAAATTATACAAATGAAAGCATAGCTGAAGAGACAACAACTAATACATTAGATTGGTTAAAGACTTTAAATGATGAGGGCATGGACATGAATCCTATTGTTTATTTCTTTGATGAGCAAGATATTCCATTGTTAATGGTACATTTACCAGGACAGGATGACGACCAACAATCTAAGATGTTGACTCATTTTCTTACAACACCATTTTTATCTTTGCTACCGATACACGCAGTATCTGTATGTCAAGATGTTTGGTTTACTAAAGCTGATGTTGTTGATGGTAATAAACAACAAACCATGGATAAAATGATTAATGACGAAAACTATGTTAGACCTAGTGAGAGTATCAACAGAGAACAAGGTCTTATAACAATCGTTATTGATAAAGCCAAAGCAGGTATTTGGAACATGCTTGAATACGGTAGAGATGACAAAGGTAATATCTTTACTAAAGACCAAAACAGAACAGTCGTAGAGAACTGGGAAGATGACCACATGGATAGTTGGATTGTACCAATGATGACATCTGGTTTTGACAGAGACATAACTGAGATGATGGATTTCTCTAAAGAAGAAGAACTAATGGCTTTATTACAAGCTTTTAGCTCCCTTACTGAAATGCACTTTCGCTTAGGAATGAGACCCGACATGGCTGATGTAATCATCAAACACTATGAAGGCATAATGGATGATGGTAAGACAGAGATGTTAAAAAGAATACTTGCAGGGGAGGGTAGCGATGAATAGTTATAATGACGATACGTTAACCACCAATGAAAAAATGTTGATATTTATGATTAGGCAGTACGACCTGCCTATTGAGAGTATTTTTACAAACATTTACAAAGCCTACAATGTTGATAGCAGAAAGGTTGTGAATGATGAGTAAGACTAGATATGACTTAACTGTTGACAGTCAAACATTTTATGAGTGGCTAGAGACTTGTCCTGTACATTACAGGTTTCGCAGACTTGATAAAGATTATGTTGAGTTTGGTTTCTTTTCGGTGGAGGGCAAGTCATGAGCTATAAACCTTTGACACTATTAGAAATACTTGATAGCCCAATTAAGAATACAACACTCGCAACTAAAGAGATACAGTTGTATTCTAAAATCAGAGCAATAGAAGTAGATTTAGGTATTTCTGAAGAAACTGAAGTAAGTACTTTACCTAAAAAAGAACAGGAAGAAATTACAGGCTACATGCGACAAATCCAAATGATTGGAGAGTTGCAAGTAAGATTTAGCCGTGCATACAAATATAGTTTAGAAAAACTAATTGATGCTAACAAAGGACTTCCTGTTCATATTAATGCTTGGGATATTCATGACCATAACATTGATGTAGATAATATTGTTGATACTTACACGGCAGTAGTAAATGACGAGGAAGATATTCCTATGATTACAGACGGGTCTATGCTTGACTTTTTTACTGATAGTAGCAACCCCGTCTTTGCGACTGCTCCTTATAACGTTTGTGTAATGCAACTACAAAGTCCTAGTACCTATGACAAAACTATGGGTCAAGTTATGACAGAAGATGTGTTAAGAACTATGAGGTCTGAAAGAGTTGCTGAACAATATGGTATTACAAGTAAAGAAGATTACGAGAAGTTTGAGGAACAGTATCTTGATTTACAAGCAATGAATAATGCTAATAATTCTTGTGAAACTTTTGCAATAATTCAGCATTACAGAATTGATGAATACATTGATTTCTTACACTTGGGTAATACCTATGACGAAGATAGAGTAATAAACTGGGGCTTTGAAATAAAAGATACCTTGGTAGGAACAGAAGTTCTTAACTTTGGATTTAATTTTGACAAAGACTTGGGTGCAGAATCGGACTTAGAAACTTTAAAAGATTTTCTAAATACCGAACAGGGTAAGACAATGAGATTTCTCATGGTTGTTGATTTAATAAACAAAGTTGACGGAGAGATATTTTATGAAAGCACTATTGTAAACTTTCAAGATGAATTTGGTAGTCCATTGACTGCTAGAAAGTGGGAGCCCGTTGTGGGAGATACTTTTGATACAGAGTTATCACATTCTGATATGTTTCACATTACTGCAGTAGAAAAAATATTTCAATGGTGGAATAGCGACAACGATTTACTTGAAGTTGGTGGGTTGCCTGTTACTCCAAGCGTTAGGAAACGACTTAAAAAGTACAACAAGAAACGCACTAAGAAAAGGGGTATTACCTATAAAACGTTACAAGTAAGACCAACTATCAAGGTTGTTGATAGCGAGGGCGTGGAAAGAGCACCTAGCATAAGAGAAATAGCACAACATACTAGGCGAGGTCATTGGGCTCATTATGGTATCAATGGCAAAGGTAAGCTCTTTGGTAAGTACACAAAGAGTATATATAGAAAACCTAAAACCATTGGCAAATTGTCTAGTGGTTTAGTGCTAAAAGACTACGAGCTATTGGAGGTAAAAGATGGAAAGTAAAGAATATGCATCATCAATGATTAAACAATTTATGCATTGTGTTGATTGTATTAAAGATTTACCAGACGATACTAGCCCACAAGAACATGTGTGGATAGAAGTTGGTATAAATTATGATGATATGTTACAAGTTAATTGTATAAGACACGACAAAGTCTTAGGAGCATTTGCCTTAGAACAAGGTCATGATATTCCTGATAATCATTGTTGTGATTGTGACGGTTAAATATGCAAACGTTAAGACATATTGGTAAGTTCGTAAAAGAAAACGAACAAATTATTGCACGATTAGATAATCTCGGATTAGATTATGATATTGTGCCTGTTGCCAATTTGTCTTTTCGTGATGCAATTATTGAGAGAGCACCATATCATACTTATGGGCTAACTGAAAGTCTTGGAGATACTTATCTAACCATTCCCGAAATTGCTATGCCCGAAAGACTTATGTGGTGCGATTGTCATAAACATGCTAGGGTACAGAACAAAGTACGAAATGATTTTAAAGATTACACTAGAGCAGAATTAAATACTATATGGGCTAGTGTCACTAGATATACTGTTGAAGATGAGTTACAAAAACAGTTCCCTCATTCTTATAGTCATAAAACTGACTACATTTATCATAGCGTATGTATAAATCGTAGCTTAAACGAAAGCCCTAAAGTTGAAAGCCCTAATAAATGGCACTTAAAAGCAGTATTCTTTGATACAGAGGGGAATCCTTACGAAACTTGGTACTATCCTAATGATTTAGTAGTAAGAATACCTTTGGAAGAAAACATGCCTAATTCGAATAATAGAAATTCTAACTCATATTATCTAACAACATTAAGTACTTGGGATAGTTACAGAAATATGGAAGACTTTGGAACTATGACAATGGAAGAGTTTCATGATGAGGTTTCAAGAAATTGGACTTGGGATATAGATAATCCTAAAGTATGTTTTGCTGATAACTGTAAAGACTACAACGAATATGAAGACTATTTACCTAATATAGATGCATTGAACGATTTGTCTTATAAAAACGCCTTGGCAAATTTAGAATTACAAATGCAATTTGCTAGGTTTTATAGAAAACACGAGCATGGTTATGAAGATGATGAACTACAAGACTTAAATCAATCAGTATTTTCAAATATTTTTGATGATAATAATCAAATAATAGTAGATATGTCTAAAACATCGATGGTAGAAATGGTTAGAAGACTTGGAAACACAATTAATTCATCTAAACAAGTAAAAGATGATGATGTAGTTTCAGTTTTAATTTGGTTAGAAATGAAAATTCATCAACTAAAACAAGCACAAAAATCTAAAAAGCCGTTATCATACTTAGTAGAAAACATATTAGAAGAAAAAATGGTTAATAAGGATAACATATACATAAATGGCTGAATTAGAAATAAGATACGAAGATTTAGACGATATTATTAGTGCTGATAGTAATCCAAAAGACCACGATTTAGGGGTTTTATATCAATCAATGAAGAGATTTGGGTTTACTAATCCTATAATTATGAACGAAAGCACAGGAAAGCTACTAGCTGGTCACGGTCGACTACAAACCCTACAAATGATGAAAGATAACGGAGATGACGCACCTAAAAGAATTGATGTTGCTAAAGATATAGGGGATGAAAGAATAGAAACTTGGTATGTTCCTGTATTGTATGGGGTTTCAATCGACAATGTAAACGAGGCACAGGCATATTTGATAGCAGATAACCGTTTAACAGAGCTAGGTGGTTGGAAACCGATGGATTTAATGGACAGTTTGACCGAAATACTTGAAGAAACAGGTAATTTAGATGGTACAGGCTACGATTTGGATGATGTAGAGGACATTTTAAGCGATATGGAGACCACAACCTTTGATGTTTCGGACACAATAGCTGAATTAGATGATGAAAAAGAAGTTTCAATCGCAGTTGGTAGATATAAGTTTAAAGTAGATGCCCAGGACTTCTATGATTGGGAAGAGATGGCACAATCGACAACAAACTCTAAGGATACTGTCGATATTGCTGAGTTTATTAAGAAATCTTTAGGACTTATATCCTAAGGCATTCAGGAAACACAGCGTAACCCCTGACCCAGACATTAAACCCCAAAAACCCCACATTTATTGCTTTATATACTATATAGGGGGAGAGTTTTTCAAAAGTCGTACCCGCGACATCAAACCCCCATTTAATA
>Ga0181418_1000092_pt1 | contig 26296 bp, 40 predicted proteins | sample 41SPOviralmetaG_FD_130143 | JGI IMG/M metagenome (GOLD analysis project Ga0181418, IMG submission 130143) | Marine viral communities from the oligotrophic San Pedro Time Series (SPOT) site, San Pedro Channel, CA, USA - 41 SPOT_SRF_2013-03-13 | ecosystem: Environmental > Aquatic > Marine > Strait...
TCTAGGCCTGTAATACTTTGCCAAAACCATGGCATTTCTAAATTAATCTTTTTTAAATACTTTACAAACTGTTCTAGTTTTTTAGCTCTAGCCTCATCTCCATAAACGTCTCTTAAAAAGGCAGCAGCTTTACCATTAAACAACGGAGAGCCAGAACCAGTCCAATCGAATATTAAGAAAAAACTTAAAAAAGTTGGCTCATCATAAGGGTGTCCTCCTCTAGCTTTTGTAAATCTGTTTTTATTTCCTTTTAACATTCTATAAATTATTTGCTCTTGTTGGCCATTCTCTTCTTAATAGAGTTAATCTCTGCGTTAGGGCTTGATCACCATCTGAGTATATATATTCTATTCCACCTACGATATAATGCCCAGTAATAAAATCGTCTTGTTTAACTGGAGCTTCTTCAGCTTCTACTTCGTTTTTACTATCAAATGCCTTGTCATCTACCTTTACTCCTTTTTTCTTTAGTTTTTCCTCTTTAGCAGCAATGACTTGAGACTTTCTTTCCTCATAAATATACATCATTACTGGTATTTTTTGACACATATAAATACTTGGGTTAAAGCTATCAAGTTCTACAATAAGTTTCATCTTTTCAAGTTCTTGTAAATTTTGCCAATTATTTAATATAGAGTATTTTCTATTTAAATGTACATTTCCTTCTAATGCATAGTCTTGCATTCTACCTACCCATTTATATTTTGAATGATTATCATATTCACTTTCTCCTCTTCTACCCTTTAATGGCTCTTCAACATCTCTAATGTTTTTACTAGTAAAAGATTCTACATCAAACTCTATAAGTCTTTCAGCATCCCATTGATTTGGATTGCTTTCTTCTAATCCATCCCACATCTGTAATACTCGCCTATAACCATTTAATAATGATATTTTACTTGAATTATTTTTTAATGCAAATTGAGATATTTTAAGATTAGTTTTATCAAATTGTAGATTATTAGTTAAAAATAGTTTTGTTTTTATATCATCTTCATTTTCACTATTAGCATCTTCACTATAGCTTTTAGAAAGAGATGTAAAGTTTTCTTGCATACTTTCAATACTTACATTTTCAGAATTAAAAATACGATTCATCTCTACAAAGTTTAAATTATAATATTGATCTATGTAAAAAGTTTGAAAGCTTTCTTCATTGATGTATGAAGAATTAACAACATCTCCTATATATGTTAAAGAAGTATCATAAGGTTGAATTCTATTTTGACTATCTGTTGTGGCATCGACGTTTGTTGCTAAGCCAAGTTTTAATTTAGATGCTATTTCTTCAAGATGGCCTAAACTTGTATTTTCACTAAAAAATACACAATCCTCGCTAAATAACCCAGGTACTTTACAATTACCTGAAAAACTATATTCTTTTTCACTGCTAGGTAACCCTATTGTCGGCGATATTATTGATGTAATATTAAAATCCATATGGATACTTTTAAAGGTATCCTGATTTTTAGAATTAATATAGGCTGTAATTACATCACCGTCTCTTGGGTATTGATCTATATCAAAGAAACCTTGGCTATCTTTTACTGTAATTGAAATTGTAGGATATTTTTTATTAATCCCAACTGTTAATTTAAATGATAATATGTCTGACTCTTCAAATAAATAACCGTTAATTATAATTCTAGGAACGTTTGCACCAAAGCCTTTAGTTGTTTTATCTCCACCATCTCCTTCATTTCCACCTTCTAACTCAACGTCAGTAGGCCTAATTGTAGGCTCTATTACAGACAATATATTATTATTTAACTCCATATATTATTTATCCTGATTATTTTCCTTCGTATTTAGAAAATGTAACAGTTTGAGTTGTTTCAGAAGAGCCATCTGGCTTTACAATAGTTTTAGTAACTGTTTTAGTTACCTTATCGCCTTCAATCTGTTCAGACTGATTTACAGATTGATTTCCTATTTTATTACCATCTTCATCAACTGCCTCTGACATGTTAGTTGAAAAATTAGAAGATGAAACAACATCAGATCCTATTACTGTACCGTCAAACGTAGTTGCTAATTTAACAGTGCCTGAACTGCCTGCAATGTCTGTAACTACCTTTGAACTTATTCCACTGTTTTCTATTTTAGCAATTTCAGCATCTGTTAATTGTTCTGATTTATTACTTTGTAATTTCTTCACAATAGAATCTGCAATTGACTGCTCTTCTACTTTAGATATTTTAGTTTCGCTTTTCTTAGCTGAAAAATTAGATTCAGGAGTTCCAACACCCATGCCCATTTTTGTAGTTGTAGTACCGTCTGGGTTTTTAGTTATTTCAGAATTGCTAAATCCAGATTTTAACATGTTAGGTGGAAGAACCTCTTTAATTTTATATTTCTTTTTAAGGAAGTCAAGCCTTCTTTGATCTTTCTTAGTTAATTTTTTACCACCTACAAAGGATTGTCTAACTATATTATCAATTGCTCCTTCAGGTCTTTCTAATTTTACAATTAAAGAATTTTCAACTGGTATTTTTAAGATGTCTCCTTCATTAATTGAAAATGGATCAGATATACCATTAAATTTTAGAATGTATTCAACGTCAGGTCCATCATCGGAACCGTATTGGTCTAACGCAATGAGATCAATTCTACCAGCATCTTCTGCTCTAACCTCGTACTCTGTAAATGGTACCTCTTCTTTATCTTTAAAAATAAAGGTAGGTTGTGCTAATATTAATTTGCCACCCTCTACTATTTTATCTATAACTGTTTTAAAATTCATTATCCATTTGCATATTTTGCAGCCTTGTTAAAGAAGGCTTTTGCTGAAGCATTTTGTCCATTATCTTTATTACCATAAGCACTTACGTCAAATGATTCAGTAGGATCTATTACTCCTTTTTCTGGTAAATATAATCTACCTTTACCAGCATTAAACATTGATTCAATATCTGATTTATCTCTTGGTCTATTCGGTTGCAATTGAACTGTTACTTTTAGTTTTGTTGGAAAGTCTTCATAACCTAAAGGCCCGTCAAATTGAAAGTCAGTTTTAGTACAACCTAAATTTCCAATAACAGCAATAGGATTTAATGGATTTCCAACTGTTAAATGCCATTGTCCAGTAGATTCACCAGTTAAAAATGCTTGAGCAATTTGTCCACCTTGTGGTCCACCAAATAAATCCATTAAACCACCTCCTAGAACATTATTTAAAGCCTTACTATCTCCCATTTTAGATAAATCATCCATAATATTACCAAAGCCCTTTCCAATGTCTTTCATTATACTACCAAAAAATCCTTTATAATCTCCTTTTTTCAATAGTCCAATATTTCCAAAAGGTTTTCCAATATGTTTACCGCCTCCTGTATATCTTAAACCGCCTCCCCAAAAAGGAGCATTGTTATAAGTTAATAATAATAAATTAGCAAGTACATCTAAGAATGCAACCTTAGGACTTGTATTTGGAATGCCTTTTAAATTATATTCAAAAACTATACTAAAGCTTTGATCAAATGTTAAGCCACTATCTCTAACTTGCATACTTTTAATAACATTAAGCGGGGCAAATGTATGATTAGGATATGTTTGTTTCAAAGGATCCCAATTGTCTCCTTGTGCAAGTCTTCTTTTTGTTTGTGCAGCACTCTCTCCTGCTAAACCCCCTTGAATTTGTTGAGATTTTGGAAGTCCATCTAAAAAACCACCTACAAACCCTTTATCTCTAGGCTTTGAATTTATTTCTTGAAGATTAGCATCTGCTTGTTTCCAATTAAAACCAACACTAAATTTTAATATATCATTTAAATTATTACCAGCGCTTTCACCCATCCATGTTACAGCCTGTGCAAGGGCAGGTTGAATATTTGCTATTTCAGCTTGTTCTTTAGCACTGTAAACCATTGGGTTTATGATATTATCTTCAGCTGGAAAAGGAAACCTTCTTAAAGTTAACATATAATTATTAGGTATTTTACCATACCATCTAGAAAAAACAAAGTCTTTATAGTTATATGTGTAACTAGCAGATTTATTACATTTTTCAATTAAAACATTTGCAGTTGGATTTAAATATTGATTATTAGTTCCTCTACTATCACCTAACACCGCCTTGTTATAGTCAGTACTATTTCCTTCACCTCTATATTTTAATAAAGACCAAGTGTTTTGTTTACTTCTTACTGCGGCTTCGCCGGCTATATTTTCTTTACCATCTTTACCCTTATATCTGGCAGATGTAGTTTTATCAGTGTATAATCCTTTATCGCTCTTAACGTCTATATCACTATTACCTTGTGCTGAAAATAAAGCACCTAAAGCACTTAACTGTGATTCTAAATTAGAATCAGATGGATTGTTTTTAGCACCTGATATTTTACCACTAAAATTTTCATTAAAACCAGTTTCTAAATTCTTGTAAACAAAATCACCAGTATCGGTAACTGCTTCATATGCATAATTGGCTGCGGATTGTCCAGCCTGTAAAGCTGCTAATAAAATTGGCATAAAATACTTTATTTTTATTTATATATCACTTAAAGTTTAGACGTGTTTGTCTAAATCTCTAATATCGGTGGATGCAAGAAAATCATTCCACCATTTATCTGATTGAGGTGATCGTTCACCAAAGAACTTTTTAAGTGCTCTCTTGAACATATCTTTAGTATGATAATAAAATCTACCATATCTGTATTCTTTCCTTCTAGTCATCTCGTATAGCTCTCTCAGATTCTTTTGTATCATAAACGTTTGTATCTTATTAAAGAAGTCAACTTGTTCTTTTCTTGTTCTACAGCAATAAACACTATCAACTACAATTAAGTAGCCTTCCCAATTATCACCATTAAAAACTTTCTGTACAAACTCATCTGTTGTTTTATAACTTGTTCTTGTAAATTTCCATCTGCTATCTTTACCATCAAAGTTTCGGATAGTTCGGCCTTTAAATAAATATCGCTTTAAGAACGCAATATCATCATACATTTTATCTACTTTAATTTGATATTGAGGATTGTACTCATCAAATTTAGTATCATAAATCGTGCCTCTAACTGGAAATAAAATATTTGGATTTGTTGTTGAATGTATTAGAGCATGGATTCTTTCACCTTTTGAAAATATCTTATGTCTTATCATTGTCTACAATTCTAACGTTATCGAATTTACTCAATACTTTAGGATCTAATTTATCTTCTCTATTAATAACTACTAAGTCAAATTCTACTCCATCAGCAATTTCATTAATAAAGTTTTTAAAATTTAGTACATTTTCTTGATTTAAGTTTTTAAGAAGATATGTAACTTTTGCAGTTTGATCTTCTTCAACTTCTTCTTCTACTCTCCTGTTTTTATTAACAAGATTTCGTATTAATTTTTGTATATGCAAAGCAACTAAAGTTTCAGATGGAGTATTTCCATAAGGATCACTCTTAGAAAGTCTATCTCCAATTTCATTATAAGAAATTATTTGGTTTTTAAACTTGTCATATTCTTCTGACTTTTTAGTTTCTCTTGCAAATCTATTAAAATCAGTTTTAGTTTTACACCATATACATTCTACCTTAAGATTCATATTTTTTAAGTTCTTTTTTATACTTCTCTAATAGCCTTTCAGCTCCCATAATACTTGTCTCTAATTCTTTCTTTGTCATTAGTGACATGTCTTTTGGTTTTTTATAGAGATTTATATTGAGTCTTTTTTGGTCATTTATATTTCCAATACTTAACCCAATATCTAAACAAAGATCTTTTAAAAATTTTATTTTATTTTCATAATCTGGATCTTCATCAAAGACATAGAGGGTTTTGGTGACATTTATTTCACCGTTTCCATTGTAGTTATCGTCTTCAATAATTTTAACTACACCATTGTCAGCTATATCTAATACTACCGTTATCATTTATTAACACGCTTAGCTTTTAAAGCTTCTGCTTCTTTAGTTAATCTTTTAGCATCTTTTTTATCTTGTTGATAATTATCTTTATCTTTAACTGCTCTAAGCATCCAAGCCTCTGCTAATTTTTCAATTTCTTTACCTTCCCATCCAGTAACTTCAAGATTCTTCTTATATTCAGCAAGCTTATGTTCCATTTCTTCATGGTATTTTCTTTCATTAGCTTCAACCATTGCTTTATGTTTTTCCTTACCTTCTCTACTAAGTTGTTCTGTAATTTGATTTCTTACTGGATCATTAAATTGCCTAGAGCTCTTGTTTTTAAGAATTCCCATAGACTTATATGCATTTCTTCTTTGTTGCCTATTCATAGTATTGATTTTGAATAAAAGTTTCTACTTCTTTGTTTAATTGTTGTTCTAGATTATTTATCTGTTTTTTTACAAGCTTCACTAGACCCTCTTTTAATTCTTCTTCTTCCATGTCCATTTGCAAAGCTTTAAAAATAGTTTTTCCAGGTATATTAACACCTACACTAATATCAAAATTAGTTTTATTCTTTTTACTTAGCTTTTCTAAAATACCAACTACTATACCATCTTCAGTGTTTGTTTTTGTTTCTACCTCAGGTTTTTTAGTTACCCACTTCATTCCCTTCCACTCTGTTCCTTCTAAATCTTGATTGTCTAATTTATTTGGATCTTCAACACCTGCCTGTGCAACTCCACCGACTGGACTTAATATTTTTGCAATACCTTCAGCTTCTTCCATTGAAGTAGCTTGACTTAAAAATTCACTTGTTAGTTTTGGATTAATTCTACTACCATCTGTAAAGTATAGCCAACCGTCTTTAATTTCTTTTTCAATAACAATTTTACCTATTCTTTCAGACTTTTGCCAAACATAGATATTGGCAGTTTTTTCTTCTGACATATTTTTGGTTTTTATATTATATTCCTTTTTACGGAAAAGTTTATTAAATAATCCCATGGAATATAGTAATTGGAAATTATTGCTTTATAGTTCTTCTCTTATTATAACCTTTATATAGAATTTGATTTACAATGTTTACACTTTCAGAACAGCCTTGTAAACTACCATATTTTCTGTATCTTTTAAAGATTGCGGTTTCTCCTTGCTCTTCTATTAATCTTTTTAATTCTTCTGGTTCTGGTAGTTGTGTTCTAATATATGTCATTTTATCGTTTTTATTCTATTTTTAAAGTTATCTGGAAAGTATTCTAATTTATTTATCAGATTTCCAAAGCATGCATCCAAGATATAAGTCACTGCCCAATCTTCTTTGTTTCTAATACTTCTACCTGCACCTTGTTGGATTGTTATTCCAGTTTTCCAATCATACCAACCTGGTGATTTCTTTATTTTAGCACTTGTTAATGGATCTCCTAATGAAGGATACGGTACTTTAAAAAATATTTGAAACCTACAAGTGTCATCTTTAAAATCTAAACCTTCAAGAATTGATGGACCCATAATAACTCCATTCATTGTATTCTTAAATTTAACTAATGCTTCTTTCTTTTCACTACTCTTATTGTACTCAATGATCCTCTTAATGTGTGAGGTGTGTCCTTTAATATATTGACTAAATTCATAACTTCCTGTGTGAATAAGCCCTCTGTGTCCTTTATGTTTCTCTAAAATTTGATCTAACATTTTGATAGCTTCAGGTAAACTTTTATGCTTATGTTGCATTGACATCTTCCATCGGTCAACAAATACAATTGGAGACTTTTCATATGTAAATCCATTAGATAGTCTAATAAATTTAGCATTGTCTATTCCCATTACTTTCATATAAGTTTTAGGTTCTCCAATAGTCGCTGACATAAATACTTTAAAGCCTGCTCTTTTGTGTAAATGCTTTTTAATTAGATGCGCCTCACTCAAACACATTAATTTAATTTCACCATCATGTAAGTTTTGATTAAAAACCATAGACTCAATGCCCGTAGTTTCTATAATTTCTAAATAGTCTTCAATTTTACAATGAGTATCTTTAAGTCCGTCAAGCTGTGAAAATGCCCGTTGCCATTTCTTTGGAAGACTTGAATTGACATCAATTCCAAACTTTTGTTTTGCTCGCTGATTTAATTCTGCTCTACCTTTTAAAATGCTCCATAAAAATCCTTTTACTTTCGCTAGTTTAATTAGAAGTTTCTCCTTATTTTCTTCTATTAGAATTTCATCCATTAGATCTCCTATAAAACTTTTAGAAACTGCTGGGACTCTAACTCCTTGTTGCATCATGAAGTCAATCAAAGTCCCTGTTTTAAAAAGGGAAAATTTTTTCAAAGAAGGAGAAAAATGTTGTTGAACAATTTCATCTACCTTGTGCGCCTCATCAAAGAAAACAAAGTCCCGTTTCTTAAAAGGAAAAAAATTATCATATGATTCTAAAATTTCATCATATCGTTCCGAGGACACATCATTAATAAGGGTATTATGTCCTTCTTTCTCCATTTGTCTTACAGCCATTCTATAATTAACATAATTTTGCTGTATCAACCAGAAACTATAATTAACAAGGGTAACTGGCGCATCGATCGCCTTTTTTCGAGTGTTTAAATAGTCGCACATTCTGGCGCATTGTAACCTTTCGGCTTGGCCATAAGAGTAGCCTCTCATCTTACATTCACCTAGGCTAAACGGCAGGCCGTTCACTTCACAGTTGTAGTTGTCAATGCCTTGGATGGAGGGCCATCCTGTATTATACTGTGAGAAGTCATATTCGTATTGTTCTTGTAGTGTTTTATCCGATGTTACTATGTAGCCTTGATTGCCTAGTTCCTTGAGAATGTATGAGGACCACATTGCAATAATTGATTTACCAGTACCTGTAGGGGCATCTATAACAATTGTAGACTCAGGGTCTTCTATATATTGATTAACGATTGCTGTGATTGTTTCACGTTGGTATTGTCTAAACTTAAAGTCTTTACCAAATTTATTTTCCTGTATGGCTTGTTCTATTATCTTATTTACTTGATCCATTTATTTCTGTTGGTTCTATTCTTATTACTTCTATATTGGCTTGTTCTAATAGTTCTATACCTGACATATCTCTATAAGTTTCTGAATAATATACTCGTGATATACCAGATTGAATAATTATTTTTGAACAACTAAAACAGGGGGCTGTTGTAGTGTAGAGTTCCGCCCCGCCGCTCCCCATCGTAGATTGGGCAACTTTAGTAATAGCATTAGATTCTGCATGTAGGACTTCAGGTTTAGTAGTGTCATTTAATTCACAAGTGTTATCAAATCCTCTTGGCGTTCCATTATAGCCAAAACTTATTACTTGTTCATTTTTAACAAGAATACATCCAACTTGCCTTCTTTCAGCATAGCTTAATTTAGCAAATTGATAAGCAACTTGCATATATGTATATTCTATTGGTGTTTTTGGCATGTCTGTTTAGTTTGTATTAAAAAAGCCATCTTTATTATTATATAGATGGCTTAGTTAATTGTTTTAAAATTGTTAATAAATTATTAAGAATTAAGTTGTTGAGTCCCGCCCTCAATTTTAAGTCCTAATAAGAATTCTCTGACGGCATAGCCATAAGCAATACCAGCATAGAATTTATCTCCTTGGAATAGTAATAGGGTTGCTATTCCACCTGCAATTGCGGCTTTAAACCAAGTCGCATTTACAATTTCTTTTACTTTTTTCATAGTTATTTTTATTGTTCTGATCTAAAGTGACCTTTGCTATAAGACCATGGTTCTTTATCCCATAAATTAAAGGCCATTGCTCTTCTAGTACCTGTTAACACTTTATCAACTCTATGTGGTACTTGACCAGCTTGAAACATGATTAATCTATTTGCTATAGGGACTACAGTATCAGATGGCTTATCAGTTCCTTCTGTAAATACGTTTAAGGCTCCTCCTGTAAATTCAGAACCCGCAGGATAATATACACATCCAAGAGTTGGAAACATTCTATTTCCAGTTTCTAATCTGTATTGTACATCATCATCATAATGCATTACTAAATAGTCTTTAAATCTACCATTTGGATCAGCTTCTTGAACTCCGGTCCAATATTCAAAACCATCTGGTGTATTATACTTTTTACCTAATGGATAATTATATCTCCAAACATATTCAATAATTCTTTGCTTAATCGATTTAGCTTCTGAATTCCACCAACCTTTCCAGTAATAATATACACCAGGATCTTTAAAGAACATGTCATCGTTAGCTATATCTTCTAATAGCTTTTCATCTTTTATAAAATCATCAAATACTGCAATCATTTTAAATTAAGCTTCAGTTTTAGTGATAATTGAATCTGCTGGTCCTTGAACAGGTTCGTTCTCAGATTCAGGTCTTTCATTTTCAGAAGTACCATAAGCTTCAATCATTTCGTTACACTTCTTTACATAAGCTTCTTTAATTTCGTTACAAGCAGCTTCAAACTGTTCTGTTGAACATGTACCTTCAGAAGTAGTATACATTTCTTTAACAGCATTGCAGTGACCTTCAGCAACTAAATTTGCAGTTTCAGTCATATATGTACCTTTAGTATGTTCTTCATAATCATCATTTTCATATGCTTTAGCTTCATCTTGAAGTAAAGTACATGCTTTTTCATACATTTCAGCAACTGTTGTAGTATGTACTTCTTCTTCCTCTTCATTTACTTGAACAGATTCAGCAGCTGAGTGAGAGTGTGTGTGAACTGACTCTTCTTTTGTTTCTTCAGCATCTGTAGTTTCTTCTTCTGTTTCTTCAGAATCAGTAGTTTCTGTATCTGTTGTAGTTTCTTCAGAATCAGTAGTTTCTGTATCTGTTGTAGTTTCTTCAGAATCAGTAGTTTCTGTATCTGTAGTTTCTGTATCTGTTGTAGTTTCAGCGTCCGGTGCTGTATCTACAGTAGCAGTATCTACGGTTGGAGCATCAACAGTTGCAGTATCAGTACCTCTAGTTGAAAACTCCTCGAATGATAAAATTTTATTTGTTTCCATTATAATGTATTTTTTTATTATTAATTATATATCATAATAATATGATAATCTTTTTCAAACAACTGGAGTTGCCTCAAGTATTGATTCTATTTGATTTTTTTTTAAATAATCAATCAATGCTAATTCTTTAGCTTTAGCTTCCAATTCTACATCTACATCATAACCAAATGTTGGAATAGTTTCATAAATATAGTCAGCATGTGCTCTATTGATAACTGAACTATCTTCATGTAATTTTTTACATGAACTATAATGTGTACATTGTTTAGTTCCTTCTGGCCATGTTGATCTTGCAAGTTCAAATGCTTCTTTGACTGGCATTGGATCTTCATAACACCAATGGTGGTGATAGTCAAACATAACTGGACAACCAACCACATCTGAAACACCTTCTTTCAAATCTTTTACACTGTATTGTGCTTTCTTATCGTCATTTTCTACAACAAGTCTAGTTCTTACACTTTCATCCAATGTTAAGAACCTTTCACAGAATCTTTGCATACTTTCTTTCTTGCCACCCATTGTTGTATTGACATGTATATTGATAGGTGCGTTAGGATTTCTTGGGAGACCCATGAGGTCCATGATTTCGCCATGTTGATTTAATTCATGTATCGCAGAAGATACTACCCTAGGAGTCATGCTAGCCAATACGCAAAAATGACCTGGGTGGAATGTAAGTCTTTGACCACCTTCCATGGCCATATGTCCAGCACCTTGTAGCAATACTTTAATTCTATTATATGTAGGAAGGTCTTTTAAATCGTATTCAGTAGACCATGGAAACATGCTTGAAGACATTCGATAAAGTTTAATGCCATTTTCATTGTTCCATTTAATAATCTTACACATGTCACTTACATTTAAGAGTGCAAGTTGACCTGCATATTCAATACCTCTTTCAGTAAAGGTTTTTTTAATCATTTTTCTGCCGACTTTAATATCTTGTTCAGCAAGTGTTTTGTTGATACAACAATATCCGTAATTTGTCATTTTGTATATTCTTTAATAATTGATACTAATATGTAAATAAGGCATAGTGGCCATAATAAAACAACAAACACTTTAGTAAACGTGTCCCATCTGTCTTCATCACTTGTGCCTGAACCTATTACTCTATAATCCATGTTATTTCTACCAATCCAATCATACATTAAATCTACTAATAAGTTAATTAAGATTCCGATTAGTAAATATATTGAAATTGCTTGTAACATTTAATTTTATATAAAATTATTGCAAATTGTTTATTTCTTTAAAGAATTCAATACTTTCAAACTCTTTTAATAGATATGGCATCTTTTTAGATTCGATCCATTTTTTACGATTATGTTTCCAGCGATTCATCCAATTAATCGCGATTTCTAATTGTTGTCCTGTTTTACAACTTTGAATTACTCTTTTTACAAATTGTAATTCATTTAATAATTCATCAAGAATCTGAACTTCCTTCCGGTCTTCTTTCATTATGAAATTTTTCTAGTTTTTCTTTTTTAATATCTAAACGCTTAATAACATGGTGTAATGTTGCCTCCATTGCTTTAAGTTTTTTCATTTCTTCTCCTTTAGGATTTCTATCAAGGTGATCTTTTAATCTTCTTTGAGCTTCTTCTAAAGAACAACTCTTTCTAAATCTTTTTTCTAATTTTTTTACGTAGCTTTTCTTTTCCTCTTTTAAAGTCTCTATCCTAAGCTCCATTTCTTCAATACCTCTTATTTCTTGGCTAATATAATTTAAATCTATTGGATGCATATTGTTTTATTTTTTTATTGTATTATATTTATTAATTTTATACTTATGTTGCCAAGTATCTATAAACGAACTGCCAACTCCAACCTCATCCATTACATAACTATTATCTAATAAAGGTTTTCTTTTTTCTTCTAAGACATCATCTACCTTAATGTCTTTAAAAACTGTCATATATCTTTTTGCTGCTCTATCGCTTTTTCTCCAAACGACTACAACCTCAGGTTTTGTTTCTCTCATATTATTAAATTTAAAATTATATGTTTATTTTTTCTAATATCTGTTTAGGTACTTCATGTATTCGTTTATTTAAAATAGGCGTAAAGTACCACTTCTTAACTGCAGGCAATTCTTTAATTCTATAATGCCAATTATAATTATTATCTTTACTCCATTCTAATTTAGAAGCATCTAAATGTTTTTTAATAGTGGACTGATAATCAATCTTGTGTAAATGTAATAAAAATAAGTTATTATCAATAACTTCATATTTTTCAAATTCATCGTTTTCCACTTCCTGGCTACTCATTTTATCGTGTTTAAATGCGTGAAAACCAATACACCAATTTAAGTCAATCTTTGAAATTACCGTTTTATTATAATTATTTTTTTCTTGACACCAATATTCAAATTGATCACACCACTTCTTAGAATAATCAAAAGGTTCTTGTAATTCAGGAATGTGAATAATTTCATAACCACTACATGTTACATAATCTTTATCTAAATTTTCTAAATATTTTTTAAGCCCTCCTTCCTTATTATAAACAATAAATTCATCAACATCTAGAGGAATAATATAATCATAACCTTTTTTTCTTAAAAGCTTTATATTTTTTTTAATTTCATCAAATACACCTACTGGATTCCAAATATCTACATTAGAATTAATAACCATCGCTTTACCATGAATATATTCTTTTAAATATTCTTTATCAGAATCAAAATTTAAAATCCAAATATCGTTCCCGCCATTAGGTAAATGTCGACTATAATATTCTAAAAATTTAGAAATATACTTAGTTTCATTTTTAATAGGACATATAACCGCCGATTTATTCATATTTTTTTTCATATTTTTTTATTTAATTTTAATATATTTATAAATTATTTCCAAAAAACTTGTATTAATAATATACAAATTGATAACATTGCACATATTGTTGTTTTTAAATTCATTCCTTCTCCCATTAGATAATATGTAAATATAGCATATGTTACCATACCAATAGAAAACCCTATAAACCTGCCAGGCCAAATTTGCCCATCGTAATGTGCTGCTATATAACCAGTTCCTTTAATAAACATATATGCAATACCACTTCCTAGTAAGGCAATAAGCCAAGTATTTTTTTTAAAGAATGGCCATATAAACTGACCATTTGCTTGAAACCAAACAAGTGTCTGTGAAATTGTGTAAAGCCCTATTCCTATTAGTAAGTTTTTCAAAACAAACTCGTGGTTGAGGTTAGCATGTGACTTATGAAACTCATTCTATGATGTTCAGTTGCTCCATCTTGTTTAATTGCATTTCGATGTGCACTAGTTCCATAACCTTTATTGGAATTCCAGCCATATTGTTCATGGCCTTCGTTTAATTTTTTCATAATTAAATCTCTACTTGTTTTTGCAAGTATAGAAGCTGCAGCAATTGATGTGTATTTATTATCACCTCCAACTACTGTTTCAAATGGAAGTCCATTCCATCCATGAAATTGATCTCCATCAACAAGAATAAAATCGAATTGATCTCCTTTCATTTTAATTCCATCTAAACATTCTTTCATTCCAAATAATGTAGCTTTTAAAATATTTGTTTTTTCAATATAATCTACATCAATGGCTTTAATTGAATATGAAATTGCATTATCTAACACCAATGCCCTCGCTTCTCGTCTTTGACCTTCGTTTAATAATTTAGAATCTTTAATTAAAGGATGTGTAAATCCTTTTGGCATTATAACACCTGCAACCACAACTGGTCCAGCCAATGCTCCTCTTCCTGCCTCGTCTAATCCTACTTCAACAAGGTCTTTGTTCATGTAAGATTTTAAAATAATGTGTTTTGCTTTATCCATATATTATTATATGGCAAAATCGAAAAAAGTTTATCTACCTTCGTTATCTTTCCATGCATCATATTTCTTAACAATATCGATAAGAATCTTGGCTCTAACAATATCTTTTTCTGTAAATACATGTTCATGAACACCCTTAACTGTTTTAATTATTTCATAAAACTTAGGCATGCTAACTTTATTTCTTTGAATGTCAAATTGATTAATATCACCGGCAACAATTGCCTTACTAGATTTACCCATTCTTGTTATAAATAACACTAAACTTTTCATTTCAGCATTTTGTGCCTCATCAAGAATCATTAATGCATCATCATAAGTATCTCCTCTCATATATGCAAGTGGTTCAAATGTAATAAAATTCTTTTCAAACATAAGTTCAGTCATTTCTTTACCTATGATTTTTTCAATATTAGATTTATAAGATTTTAAATATGGTGAGATCTTTTCTTCTAATACACCTGGCAAGAATCCAAGTTTCTCGCTACTTTCAACCATCGGTCTACAAAGTACAAGTCTCTTAATTTGTTTTTCACTAAACATCTTAAGTCCAATATAACATGCTGTAAAAGTTTTTGAAGTTCCTGCAGGGCCGTGACAAAATATAATCTGATTTTCATTTACTTTATTTACATATTCTTGTTGTGATTGTCTAAGCTGTACTCGCTTCAGGGACTCTTCAATATGTTTTTTTAATGAGATCCTACTTTGTTTTTTCTGCATCTATTATGGTATTTTTAGTCACCTGCCATAATGACAAGTTCTTTAAGCTCTTGAAGGTTTGTACACTTCTCATATTCCTCTTTTTCTTCAAAGTGTTTAATAAGTAAGTCAATATACTTAGAACGCTGACCAATACCATGTGGTACCTCAACACTTTGGCTCCCTTCTTTATATACAATGAATCTATTAACCGATTTAGTATGGTTTTTACTCAACAGTTCATATGATTCTTCCATTAATTTGTCGTGATCCTCACTGGATAAATATCCTTCCATCGCCATTTTACTTACTTTTATTTATATATTCCAACTACCTTTTATTGGCAGCCTTGTTTAATAAAAAAAATAGATTATATTATTAGTCATTTTTATTACCGTACATTCTTTCAACGTATTCGGCATTTTTAACCTCTTCTCTGCGAAGAACTGATTTTTTAGTAAAGTATCTTTTAGAACTTATTTTTTTGGATTGTTTAGTTCTAAATACTTTTCTTTTATATTGCTTTAACGCCTTTTCTATATCTTTCTTTACATTTACTATGAGCATATCTTGTCTTTTATAGTTTTTACTTCTTTACACTTTTCAAATTCTTCAGTTAATTCAAACCAATTAATTAAAGAATTTAACGCTTTTACTTTTAATTCTTTTGGATAACCTCCATATATTGCATATGAGTTATCTTTTATTAAAGCATCATAAATCATTTCATAGACGTGACCTGGATTGATTGGTTTAGTTACTAACATATTTAGAAACATTTCAAAATCATTAAATTCACCAAGTGGACTTTCGCCTATCATTCTTTTTTAATTTTTTTAACAAATTCAATTTGCTTCTCTGTAAGTTTTGGCCATTTAGCATTAATTCTACAAAGCAAACTTCCTCTGTTTGTTGTATTATATATCGGGAAACCTTTACCAACTATCCTCAGTACCCTGCCAGGATATGTGTTTTCTGGAATTTTAAGTAAGACTTTTCCATCTGGTGTTTCAATTTCTCTTTTACAACCAATCATTATGTCCCACCAGTCAAGATCTAGTTCAGTCCATATATCACTCCCTTGTGACACAAATCTTGAATCTTGTGTTACAGATACATTTATAATAACATCCCCTCTAGGTGCATCAGGGTTAAACCTGTTAATGCCTCCTTTGCCATGTATTCTAAAGGTTTGACCTGTAAATAAACCTGGCTTAAAATTCATAGCAAGTCTTTGTCCATTTACTGAGAATTCTTTACGACAGCCATGAAATGCTTCATTAAAACTAATAGTCATATTAACTCTAAAGTCTTGGCCTTTAGCCTGTCTTCTATTTCCAAATATGTCATTAAACATATCTGCAAAGTCTCCACTGCCACCAAAGGGATTTCCACCATTACCTCCAAAGGGATTCCTTCCACCAAATGGACTTCCCTTAGGATCTCCAAATTGATCATAGTTTTGCTTCTTAGTTTTATCTCCTAAAACATCATAAGCTTCACTAATTTCCTTAAACTTTTCTGGATCACCGTTTTTATCAGGATGATATTCCTTTGCTTTTTTACGGTATGCTTTTTTTATTTCTGAATCAGATGCACTTTTATCTACGCCTAGTACGTTGTAGTAGTTCATCTCTATGATTTGTCAAGTTCGCTACTTAATATTTCTACTACTTGACCCACTTTTCTTTTTTCTTGAATATCTCTTAATTCTAGAGCAGCTTTCTTTTCTTGAATTTTATTAAGCTTTTCAGCCTTTTTATTTTGTGCTTCAGTTAATACATTTCCCTTTTCAAGAGCATCTGCTATTCTTCTTAATTGTTTTAAAAAATCTTGTGTAAGTTTATTATTTTCCATATCTGTTTTTTACTAGGTCTGACTTTCCATTTTGAAAATCTTGGTAAGGCAAACTATTATCCTTTTCTCCTTCATGTGGACTATCTATTTGCGGCCCATCTATTTTTATATTATCTTTATATGGATTTGTTTCACCCATTTTAGATTTAAAATAATTATCAAAGTCCTTTATAGTGCCTCTAAAGTTTCTAATATTATATAAGTTAGAATCTTCACCTGTTGAATCACCAGTCCCTTGATGTTCAAATACTTTATATGATTTTACATATTTCATTCTTCCTCTTTCCTTTTAGATTTTTTAATAGTATCTAATTTAGATTTAAGTTCTAACTCTTTCTTTTTTAAATCTATTTTTACTACGTCATTTTGAGCCGCCTTTGCCTTTAACTTAAAGATCATGCTTTTTATTTTATCGGAGCTGTCTGCTTTGCCATCTTTAATGTCATTAGTAACACCTTTATCTTTCTTTAGAAACTTCTTAACTTTTTTAACCGCGCTCTTTTGTTTTTTTGCAGTCTTTTTTATTTTAGAAGCAGTATTATCCTTTTTTTCAGAAATAAAGTTTTTAAATGTTTTTAGCGTTTTCAAAATTCAATCATATTTATTTGGTCAAAGAATATTTTAACATCATGACATTTTTCATAATCTTCCCTGTCTTCAAAAAACTCAATCATAATATCAAGAGTTCTTTTTAATTTATTTAGGTTTTCTTCACCGTATTCAGCAATACCTTCTACATCAACACCATGTCTAATGATATTGTTGTAATTTTCCATGATTAATTGTTCTTCTCTAATTCTTTTTAGTTTTTCAATCAAGCCTTTAAAATCAGCTTCGTTAAAATCATCTAAGTCGTCAAATGACTCATGATTCTTACGATCATTGTTTTCATCGTTAAACAAATCATCATATTCTTCGTCATCAAAATAATCTTTCATAATATTATATTTATCTTTTTTATTTTAAAATATAATGGTATAGCCATCCAGTGTCTTCGTCTTCATACTCTCTTTCTTCAACAGTATATCTTTCTCCTACTATTTTTTGTAAAGAATCTAACGGTACAGCTCTCCAATATCCAAATCTAAGCATAATGCTTCCAAATATTCCTTCGTCTGATGGGCCTACTTGAAAATCATCAGACCCATATTCTTTTTCTATCTTTTTTAATATTTTATAATCTATTCTCATATTTTATTTATTATCCTACCATCCATTCAACAAATACATCACATATCCAAACATTACCATTACCATATTTTTCTATTAATTCAAATGAAGTGGTATGAGCTAATACTTCGTCGTCTGTATTTAGATAGTCTATGATTTCACCATCTTTAAATAATTTTACTGTATATCTAGTTGTGTCCATTTTTTTTAAGTTTTAATTATAATACTAATATAAACAAAAAAAGCGACCCGTGAAAATCCTGGACCGCTTTTTTTCAAAAGTTATTAACAATTTACTTAATTGTAATAGATTTAGATTCAGTTTTGCCGCCAAAGTCGATAATTAATAAACCATTTGTCATTTTTGCAGAAATGTTTTCTACATTAGTATTGGTTGGTAAAACATAAGACTTTGAAAAAGATTTATAATATCTAGTTGATTTATCTTCATCAACCTCTGCTGAGACAGTTAATGTTAATCCATCTATTTCTATATTAATATCTTTTTTAGAAAATCCTGGTAAAGCTAGTTCTAAGTTTTTTAAATCACCAGTACTAGCAAAGTTAGATCCATAAAAATCCGCTTTATGGAATACATCAAATACATTGTCAAATGTATCAAAAAATTTGTTTGTTAAAATCATTTTTATTATTTAATTAATTTAGTGCAACATTAGCGTTACATATATAATACTGCAAAAATTATGCCAGAGTTGCTTTTTTGCAAATATTGTCATAAATATAAAAATAGAAGTGACAGAGTGTCATATTGTTTGTTGATGGCTAAATTTTAATAAAACGTTCATAGTGGCTCTAATATCCTCTTCACAATAATCTTTTAACTCTTCCATCATTCCATTCCAATAGGCTCTAGCAATTCCACCATAATCTTCATTAGAAGATACATCAGCTTCTTTAGGATTTGAAATTCCTAACATAAATGTTAAATGTTCTAGTGATACACCAGCACCCCAACTTCCACATTTCCATATTTCAATAGTATCTAATAGGCAGTTTTCCCACGGCTTCATATCATGTAGATGAAATTTACTTGGAACTTTAATACCCATGACCATACATTTTTTAAGAATGTAAGGCATATCAAATCTTTTAATATCATGACCTAGGATTTTAACATCTGGTATTTTATTAAATACAGCTCTCATAAATTCTATAAAATCCTCAACGTTCTTTCTTTCATCTGCACCGTAGAATGATTTCTTTAAAAAGGTTGGATTGTCATCATCGTCAAATTTAACTTGACCTATTGAAATACAAACTATTCTACCAAATTCAGGATATACTGCTGCATATTGCTTATAGATTTCACCATCTGATTTATCTGCTAATTCAGCAAAATCTTTTCTACATACTGCTGCCTTTCTAGCCCAGAATTTCATTTCACCTGGGTGGTTAGCACAAAAATCTTCGTAATTTTCATAATGACTAGTCGTTTCAATATCTAAAACGAGAGTCTTCTTAAGTTCTGATATACTATACATATAAATTATATGTAAAATTAAAGGATTGTTTCTTTACCGTCTATGATATTTTGATAATTAACACAGCATTTGGATTTTTTAATTTGAGCTGCATTTTCTTTAAGATTAATTTTATAAATAGGCTTAATATATTCTTCGTTTAAATGAGTCTTAAATTCTTGTGGTAATTGTTCACCATAAAAATCTTCATATATTGCAATATAAACTCTGGCCATTTTATCAGCTGCCATGCCAGATGCTGTATTTATTTCTGCAACCCAACAATCTCCACTTTTATCTACCATTAAATCAATTGACCAAAGTCCAAGTTTTAGTTTTTCTCTAACCGTTTTACAAATTTCATCTACTTTATCCATAAAATCTAACTTACTTACGTCTTGGTCGACATATGTAAATTCAGTTTGTTCATTTGAATCTTTATCTTTAATTTCATTTTCACCTATTGAAACTCTTTCATGAACTAAAACAGGGTTTTCATTTACTAATAATACTCTAAACTCTCTGTCAAGATCCTTTGCTTCTGAATAATTTTCAAATTCACCTTTACTTTTTTCTAAGTCTTCGTAATTATCAAAGATTTCAATGCCTACTCCTGAATGGCCATCGTCTGGTTTTGCAATTACTGGAAATTGTAAGTCCTTTGCATCTTCTCTTTTATAAACTGCCTTTGGAATAAAATCACAATCTTTAAACATTTTATAAAAGTCACTTTTATTACCACTAACCTTCATCGGTTCAGGTAAATTATACATAACATCCTCACCGATCTTGTATTTTTCTAGAAAATTTAAACCTTCTTTTGAATTACCTCCATAATATATAAGCGGAAGTTTTGGATCTACATTTAAATCTTTTCCATAATCTCCCTTCGCATAGAACGTATTAAATAGTTCATCTAAACAAATGTCATTTATCTTACCGTAAATTCTTTTATTGTTTTTACCAGTAAGACCTTCTATCTTTTCGCCAGCTAATATAAAATTAACTTTCTTAAGATAGTCTTTGTTAGACTTTTCAACTATAAATTGTTCAAACGTTTTAAGCATATATTATATATCAGAAGTCTGTTTTATAAAGGAGACTGTAATGTATCTGCGACCTGAATGAATTGGTCTTGCACCATGTCTATGTGTTATTTGACCTGGATGAACTGTTGCGGTTCCTACTCTTTCTGGATTTGACAATAAATTATATTTAGGAAAATAAGTTCCACCTCCATCAAACTCATCATTTAACTTTACAACTAGACTTAAATGACTATGGTCATGGTGTACTGCCAAATGTGATTGAGCATTTGGTAAATATTTAACTAAGAAGTTTTCACTAACTATTCTATCCCATCCTTTTCCTTCAAGTGTCCAAATATAAATACATAAAGGCCTAACTATTTCATTAAGTACTTTATTATAAATAACATTCATTCCAATATCTTCTAATAAAACATCAGTGGTCGGATAATATTTATGTCTTTCATATGTCCAATTATCAAGCTCTTCTCCCATTGCTATTATCTCATCACAAAACTTTTTTGTAAAAAGAGGAAATTCATAAACCTCATCTCCTAAATGATCTACTACTAATTCATATTCTCCATTACTTACAATTGGATTAATATATTTTTGTTTCCAATTTTCCCAATTAGAGTAGTCTAATATTTCAAAATTACTTTGTTTAAATTTACCTATCGGTGCGCTGTTTTCTGTCATTGAAGTTTTCATGTTTGATTTTTGAATAATGTATTCTTTTTTAGTTGCTAAAAAGTTAAGTGTAGGTTTATATAACAAAGCAACGTCTCTTCTAGGGTGTTTAGTAAAAGTAGCAGATAAAAATTCATCTATTGGAATTATGTTTTTATTAAATTCATATTTTAATAATTTATTTATACCAGCTTTACTTAAACAATACGCATGTGTATTATAACTATAACCTGGTACTACATAATCTTCATCATAATTTTTTTTATCTTCTTCTATTTTATTTCTACCTAAATAAAACCCATCAAATTCACTAGGTATTTTTAAATTTTCTAAAGAATTTTTAACAATAAAATCTTCTTCTAATATTAGCACACAATTCCAACCTTCCAAATGAGCTTTCTTCCAAGTCTTGTAGTGGCTTAGTGAACAACCAACTTCTCCATTTAACAAAGATCTATTCCACCAATTATTTTCAGAATCTAACTTCCAATTATCATATGGTTTCCAAGGTTGATTAGTTTTAGTACCATAAACTCCCTTAACTATTTCATATTTAATTTCATATGGAAGTTTTAGCTTTTTTAATTGCTCTTTTATAATTTCGTTATCTGTAGAAATATTAATAATATAAACTTTGTCTATTTTCATATGTTATTTATTAATTGTTTCCATTCGATTGATCTCATTAACCAAGTTTGTTCTTTTGAAAAAGTCTTACATTGTTTTATTGCTTTATCCTTTAGACTCTTATTTAATTGCCTAAATATTTTATAAAGCATTTCCCATTTGTTTTCTTTTTCTAAAATAATTCCACTATTTACAGTTTCACTAAGAGCAGCAACATTTGTTGTTATTGGAAAAACTCCAGCCATTTGCATTTCTAAAGCTGTAATGCAATATGTTTCTTCATAGTCTGTTAAATATAGCCAATACTCAGAACTTAACATTTCTTTATATAGTTCAGCTGTGCTTACATTACCTCTAAAATACACACCTTTTAAGTCTTGTTTTATTTTATTAAAATCTTCTATACAATATGAGGGCGTAAATACATGCAACTCAGCATGCTCTGATAAACTCTTTATGTGTTTCCAATTATTTAATAATTCCTTTAAGCCTCTCTCAGGTGCACTACTCCATATAAATTTATTGGCTTGCCTTTTTATTTTAGCTTTAAAGGCATCTGTTTCTATGCCATTTCCAATAACTTCTATTTTATTATGATCTATATTATACTTATTTACCCATTGATTTTTATGCCAATTCGTGAGGCAAACTATTTTATCTAAAGATTTTTCATTTAAAAGATTAATATGGTTTTTGACTTCGGCTCCATTCCACCATGGAAAATAATCAGTATTATGTACCCAAAATATTTTCTTACAATTATACTTTTCAAACTCTTTTAAAAAATGAATATAACTCACTCCAATGATAACATCAAATTTATTAAACATTGTTTTATGAATAACTTTAGTTGTAAGCCATTGGATACCATCAATAGTATCCTCGATCACCATACCTCCAACAACTATATTCCAACCAAAATTTTTAAGATATTTTGCAAGATAGACGCAACATTGTTCAGTGCCTCCTAAACCTTTATGTTTAAGTGTATTTGCATTGTATGGATTTTTTTGATAACCTGTATAAATTAATACATTCATTAACCAATAATTATGGCTTTATAATTGCCGGGTGTTAATACGTCTACATCAACTGAATTTGTAGCATAGTTATAAACGTTTGAAGTATGTAAACTTCCTGAGTTAGTATCTATAATTTGTACAATAACTTCAGTACTATTTAAATTATGAGTTATAGATTTAATAGTGTTTGATGTTATTGTAAAAGTTTCTACATGCTTATCAGGCTTTGCATTAAGAACAGCTGGATTTGTAGGAATATTTAAAATTTGACCTTGTAAATTATGCTCAGCAGTTTGTGCTCTTAATTGCTCACCTAAAACCAAATCAACGATAGCAGACGTGTCCCTTCTAAAATAATAATGTAAGGCACCCTGAGATAGAGTGCCAACATATCCGAAAGAATGTTGAATTGTTAGAATAAAGTAACCTTCGTTAGAAGAGTTCACGTTTGTATTGCTATCGATTGATGTGATTTCATAACTAGAGATTTCAGCTGTACTTCCATCTCTAATAATTAAAGTATCTCCAGTTTTATATTTTTCTAGATCTGAAATAGTATTACCTAAAATAGAATCTTTTACATTTAACCTAAGCTCGGTAACTGATTCCGCTATATTAGAGTCAAGAATAGCCTGTCCTTCAAGAGGAATTACCCCTGTAAAAAGGGTATCTCTTTTCAATATGGGTAAACCATACTGTAATGAAGTTAAGTCATCTTTTAAGCCTAAGATTTGCTTTTTCTTAATATAGCCCATTATTTTTTAAGTAATACTTTATTCTAGTTTAGATTATATATCTTAATAAATATATAACAGATGGCAGCAAATAATCTCAGGTTTAGTAGAATACTTAGAAAGTATGATTTTTTAATTCAAGAATTAGAAGATGTTAGTGAATTACAAGGCGAAGCCACTAGAGAATTTATGAGAGATGTTGCAATTGCAAAGGGTGGAGGCGATGATAAAGACGTCGAGCCTATAGTCGTTCCTGACGAAGAAGAAACACCTGAAAAAAAGGAGGAACTACCAAAAGAATATAAAAAACTATTTAGAAAAATAGTTATAGAAACACATCCAGATAAACAAAGAGAAGGTCTTTCAAATGCTGAAAAAGCTAAATTAGTTGGCATCTATGAATCAACAATAGAAGCATGGGATAAAGGCGATCAAGCCACTTTAATATCAAATGCTGTTAAATTAGATTTAGATGTTAGTGATTTTGAAGAAGACTTTAATGAAATTGAAGAGGCATGTGTAGAAATTGAAAAAGAAATAAATGGAATTCAATCTACTAGTGCATGGTATTATATGTATGTTTTAAAAACAGATAAAGAAAGAAAAGTATTTATTGAAAAGTTTTTAAAAATGACCGACGACCTAGACGAAAATCTACTCAATGAAGAATAAAAAAGGGGACCGAAGTCCCCTTAATATTATATAACTTAGAAATTACTCTTTGATATACTTAACCGTAATTAAATCAGAAGATTCTAATTCAAAAGGTAAAGATACACCGGAAGCGTAATTAGCTTCAGCATTATGTACTTCTATACCGTTAATGAAAACAGTCATCGAACCAGCAACAATCGCATCTGCAATTGATAATTGGAATGATGCAGTACCTACATATTGTGATAAATCACCGAATGCAGAAGAAGCATTGTTAAATTGATCAACTTCAGCAACGAAGTCAGCATCAGATACAAAGTTACCATCTAAATCAGCAACAGCTGTAGATAATACAGCATCGCCTGAAATTCTAGCTTCAGTCTCTAAAGATAATACAGAGTCTAAAGAAGCATCGCCAGAAATTCTAGCAACTTCTTCTATAGAAATAGAAACACTTAATGAAGCATCACCAGCTTGTCTAAGAATAGACTCACTTGTAAATAAAGCTTCAATTTGTTGTTCTGCAGTCTGTGCTCTTAAGATCTCTTCTAAAAGATTATCATTTATCTCTTCATCTCTTGATTCTCTAGTTTCAGCTTCAACACTAATTAAAGCTTCTAAGCTTAAGAATTCAACAATATCATTAGCTTCTTCAGTTGAAGCAGCGATTGATAATGTAGCGATTTCACTAGATAACTCAGTTTCTAAAGATACATCAGCACTAGCTCTTGCAGTTGCTTCATCAGAAATTGAAGTTTCTAAAGAAGTAACATCAGCATTAGTAGCAGCGATCTCTATAGATAAAGCTTCATCTAAAGCAATATCAGTAGATTCTAATGCACTAAAGTCAGAAGCAACCTGTATTGATAATGCAGCATCAGCAGATTCTCTTGCAGTTACTTCATCAGCAATTTCAGTAGATAATGCAGTTTCTAAAGATGTGTCAGCATTAGCTCTTGCAGTCGCTTCATCAGCAATTGCAGTATCAATTGAAGATACGTCATTGTTAGTAGCAACAACTTCTAAAGATAATGCAGTTTCTAAAGATGTGTCAGCATTAGCTCTTGCAGTCGCTTCATCAGAAATTGAAGTTTCTAAAGAAGTATCAGCTTGAGCTCTTGTGTTAGCTTCAGACGTAATAGCATTATCGATTGAAGTAACATCAGCGTTAGTAGCTAAAATTTCTAAAGATAACGCTTCATCTAAAGCAATATCAGTAGATTCTAATGCACTAAAGTCTTGAGTAACTTGTAAAGATAATGCAGCATCACCAGAAATTCTAGCAGTTGCTTCATCAGAAATTGAAGTTTCTAAAGATGTATCAGCATTTGCTCTTGCAGTTGCTTCGTTAGTGATAGCAGTATCAATTGAAGTAACATCAGCGTTAGTAGCTGCGATCTCAATAGATAAAGCATTTTCTAATGCTTGATCAGCGTTTGCTCTTGCAGTAGCTTCGTTAGCGATAGCAGTCTCTAAAGATGTATCAGCTTGAGCTCTTGCGTTAGCTTCATCAGAAATTGAAGTTTCTAAAGATGTATCAGCATTAGCTCTTGCAGTAGCTTCATCAGAAATTGAAGTTTCTAAAGAAGTATCAGCATTAGCTCTTACAGTTGCTTCAACAGAAATAGCATCTTCTAAAGATACATCA
>Ga0181418_1000093_pt1 | contig 26275 bp, 52 predicted proteins | sample 41SPOviralmetaG_FD_130143 | JGI IMG/M metagenome (GOLD analysis project Ga0181418, IMG submission 130143) | Marine viral communities from the oligotrophic San Pedro Time Series (SPOT) site, San Pedro Channel, CA, USA - 41 SPOT_SRF_2013-03-13 | ecosystem: Environmental > Aquatic > Marine > Strait...
ACTTAAAAGTAACTCACATGCACAATGCTTGGAAAAAGATGGTTGATTATGATCTTTGGAAAAACATGAACACAAGTAGTCATGACAGTTACGTATATAAAATAAACAAATAATATGTCGGATTTAATTGCAATAATCGGAGTCATCGCAGCAGCCTATCTAATGGGCTGGTTGCGAGGTTCTGAAACTGAAAGAACGAGAATCAGAAGAATGTTAAACTACACGATGGATGAGTGGGAAGAATTATTTAAAAAACACGAAGATGAGTAAAAGAAAAAATCAAATACAGCAAGAATTAGCAATCTTAAAAATAGATTTAAACTCAAATTATGGTGTTGGTAGATATGAAGAGGAAAGATGTCAAAAGATATTTGATATAATGTTTAAACTAAAAGAAGAAATTAAATTCATAAACCAAAACAAAGATGAGTAATGTAATAAATAATAATCTTTTGGAAAAGTTTTTTCAAAAGTATCTAGACTTAGGTTATACTGATAAAGAAGCAGAAGTAAAAGCAAATAACGACTTTTGGGAAACTTTAAACGTTTAATTGTTCATAACTTTTTGAAAAAAGTTGCCTCTAGATTTTTTTATGTCAAAGATTATAGTTATATTAGTATTATAATTAAAACTTAAACAAAATGAATAATATAGAAAAATTAGAGAAAAGCCTAAGTTTCCATACAGAAATGGGAAACATTGGTATGGTTAATACTCTTAAGCCACTGCTTATAAAAAAAATAAAAGATCTTCTTTTATTTAACATGGACATGGGAAATAAAGGCATGACTAGTATTCTTACTAACAAACTTAATAAACTTAAATAATATGAATTGGAATAAAATAATAGATCAATTAGATGACAAGATGGATTATATGGGAGAATCCAAAATGATGCACAATAGATATTGGGTACACAGAGCTGCCATGACAATGAAAAAATTAATTAATCACAAATTAACACTTGAGAATAATGGAAAGTAAAGAAAAAATCTACGAAGAAGTTTTAGAAACAATGGGTGCAAAAAATATCTCATCTAAAACTCAAAAGAAAAATGGTACTTCAATGTGGAGACTAAAGACTGGAGAAACTGTAGCAGAATATTCTACTGGTTATGTTAGAAAAATAAGATATTATATTAGAATGTCAGATAGTAGACTGTTACAAGATACTTGTTGGCAATTAAATCCAACTAGAACTTATCCAGCTTCTTGGAAAAGTCCAGAAACAGGCAATACTTATAATTGGATGGCTAGAGAAAGAATTATGCTAAACACAAGAGAAGAAAGACTTAAAAAAATTCTAAATTATGCAACTAAAAAAATGTTGAAAAAAGTTGCCTAAAAATTTTCACGGGTCAAAGATTATAGTTATATTAGTATTATAATTAAAAATAAAGGTTATGGCAAATAAAGAAAATATAGAAAAGTTAAGTTTAAGTTGGAGTAGTAAATCTCAATATGATTGGGAGTTATGTTCTAATTTTCATTCAGATAATCCAGTTATTACTTTGGACGAATATGTTGAAATAAATAAAATTCACGTTGAGTTTGAAGAAGGTTGTGAGAAATTAGGAATAAAATTTATATAAAATAAAGGTTATGAAAAAGAATTTATATATAGTAGCATTATATGAGTATAGAGATATTTATCAAGTCATTGATAATATAGATGATTCTGTTGTATTCCAAGGCAGTAAAGCTGATTGTAAAAAGCATAAACGTAAAAATAATTAAAAAATAAATGCCTAAAAATTTTCACGGGTCAAAGAAAATAGTTATATTAGTATTATAAATTTAAAACGTAAAAAAATGACAGATCAAAAATGGGTAATATTCGACTTAGATGGAACCTTAGCGAATATAGATGCAAGAAGAAAGCTTGCAACAAAGCCAAATGGTAAAATAGATTGGGATATATTTTTCGATCCTGCAAATATAAAGTTAGATCAGCCAAATCATGCTGTGATAAAAATGGCTCAACTTCTTGCAGAGTCTGGTCACATGATCGCTATATTTAGTGGTAGAAGTAAAGGTACTCAATTGACTACTAAGAGTTGGTTGGTTAAACACAAAGTACCTTTTCATGTAATTAAGATGAGACCAACTGGCAAAGATTGGATGTTTAAGCCAGATGATCAACTTAAACAAAATTGGTTAGATGATTTATTTCCAGATAAAGGCAACATTGTTTGTGTCTTTGATGACAGAGATAAAGTTGTAAAAATGTGGAGAAATAACGACCTAACATGTATGCAAGTTGCTCCAGGCGACTTTTAAAATAAAGACTCTTCGGAGTCTTTTTTACTTTTTTGAAAAAAGTTTTAGTTTTTATGTAAATTTGCTTGAAAACATGTAATTATAATTATATGAACAAACAAATAAAAACACCGATAGCAAATTTAATCGAGCAATTCGAATCAGAATTATATCACGATAATACTAGAGATGGATTGAAATATGCTATTGAACTTTCTAAAAAGATGCTTAGAAAGGAAAAGAGTATAATGTGCTGGTTTGCTCGAGAGTGGCACAAAGCAAAACGTAAAAACAAATTCCAATGAAACATTTATTTAAAGAAACTATAAAATATAACGAACTAACTGGTAAAGAACAAGAGGTTTATAATTATGCTAAAACTGCATCGACTCTTGCAGACTATGGATTTGCATGTAATTTAATTACCGCAGATAAACATGGAGCAGATATGATAGCCTATAATTTTTTTACTAGTGAAAATATTCTAATTCAATTAAAAGGATCTCGTGCCGTAGTAGATAAAAAATATGTAGGCAGAAATTTATGGATCGCATTTACAGATAGAAAAACAAATGAAATTTGTATATACGAACATGACATGGCATTAGAGATTTTTGAAAATTCAAAGAGCTCAACTACAAAAACTTGGAAACTTACAGGTCTTTATAGTGGTAGATCTTTGTACAAACAATTTAATGAAATTATATTACGCCTACCTTTAAACTAAAAAATAAAAAAACATGAAACAACAAATAATAAAAAGAATAACTGAAAACGAAGGTTTAATAGGTTTTATAAATTGTTATTTAATAATAATGGGTTATAGAGATATAATAGATCCAAATTCTAGTCAATTTAGTGTATGGTGGGGATGGACAATTATGGCACTTGCTATTTATAGTTCAATTCCATTTTTTAAGAAATTGATTTTAGGTAGATAAACAAAACTACATTTTTTCATATAATCTATATGAAATGTTCAATATGTAACAATAAAATAACAGGCTTTGGTAATAACGCAGAGCCTGTTAATAATGGAAGATGTTGTGATACATGCAACTTTACAACTGTTATACCAGCAAGATTAAAGGAATTAGAAAAATGATAGAGATCTTAGGATATGTCGCAACAGCAATAGTAATATTTTCATTTACTATAAGAAATTTAAAATGGTTAAGAATAGCCAATACTATAGGTTGTTTTTTATTTACAGTCTACGGTTTACTTCTCTTAAACATGCCTATTATAATTACAAATACGGCAATTATGATTATAAATTTGTATCAAATATCAGAAACTTTAAAAAAGTAAAAAAAGTGAAAAAAGTTGCCTCAAAATTTTCACGGGTCAAAGATTATAGTTATATTAGTATTATAATTAAAACTTAAAACAATATGTCAAAAACAACATTTATTCTATTACTTATTTTAACGTTTTGTATAAGCTCAAGCGTTATTTATTTAGCTATAAATATATTTTTTAAAGTACTACTATTTATAATTACAAGTCCATTACAAGCTTTAATAGCTTTAGTTGCTATCTGGATAGCAAGTTTTATTATTAAAAAAATTATTAAAACAATCTTATGTTAGAAAAAATAAAAGACTTTGTAGAGCAAAGCAATGCTTCAAATTCAAACTTAGACAAGTTAAAAGTATTAGAGCAGTTTAAGAACGACCTAGAGGTCACTAGAATGCTCAAGTATGTATATTCACCATTTAAACAATATCATGTTACTTCAAAAAATCTTAAAAAGAGAAGTGACCTGGTTAGTCCTATTGGGAATCAATATGGTAGCATCTTTACCCTATTAGATACGTTAAATGATAGAATAATCACAGGACACGATGCCATTGCAGCCGTAAACAGATTTATTCTCGAGAACAGACAATATGAAGAACTCATCTATAACATCATAGACAGAAATCTTAAAACAAGATCTACTGCTTCGATGATTAATAAAATTATCCCAGGTTGTGTTCCAACATTTGATGTAGCATTGGCATCTACTTATGATGATAAAACTAAAAAGAAAGTAGATTTTATAAAAGATGATTGGTATCTTAGCAGGAAGCTTGATGGAGTTAGATGTCTTGCATTTTTTAACGAATGGGGAGAAGTAAGCCTCTACTCAAGAAGCGGTAAACCATTTCTTACATTAGAAAACGTTAAAAAAGAATTACAGAGTTTAGACCTACAAAACGTTGTAATGGATGGTGAAATATGTATGGTAGACAAAGATGGAAATGAGGACTTTCAATCAATTATTAAAGAGATTAAAAGAAAGAACCACACGATTGAAAAGCCATTATTTCAAGTATTTGATTTAATTACAGCAGAGGATTTTGCAAATAAGGTTTCAAAAGAGCCATTATATCTTAGACTACAGACGCTTGAGATGATTCTAGGCAATCCAAACCTAGGGTATATTAAATATTTGCAACAGTATTTGACTACCGGTGAGGACATGGTAAAGGAACAAATGGCAATCGCAGCTAAAGAAGGTTGGGAAGGTTTGATGCTAAGAAAAGACGATGTTTATAAAGGTAAGAGAAGCCAAGACATTTTAAAGGTTAAAAAAATGTTTGATGCTGAATATGTCGTAGTCGGTCTTGAAAATGCAATTAACAGAGTAATTGTAGATGGTAGAGAAGTAGATGAGATGATGCTTAAAAATGTAGTTATAGAACATAAAGGCAATAGAGTACAAGTTGGTAGTGGCTTTAGTCTTGAACAAAAAAGAAACTTTTTTGAAAATCCTAATAAAATATTAAACAAAACCATAACTGTGCAATACTTCGAAGAAACTACAAATCAAGAAGGAGAACATTCACTAAGGTTCCCAGTAATTAAAGCAGTCTACGAAGAAGCCAGGGATTTTTAAAGAAAACAAAATGAAAAAAGCACTAAAACTAGTACAATTTTTTATAATTTTAATTCTTTTATCATGTATTATAATTTTAAGAAAAAATATAAAAAATTCAGAAAATAAACATAGAGAAAAACATTCTTTATTAGTAGATCAATATTTAGACTTACAGATAGACAACAGTGAATTACTAGACCATATTAATACATTAGACGATGAAATAAAAATATTAGGATCATGTTGTGCAAATGAGGGTTTAACTACTAAAGACGTAGAATATGGCGATTAGGCTTCGAAGCAGAAGAATGAGACATAGACTTTATGTAGAAGCAAGAATCCACGAACTACATCAAAAACTGTTTAAAGAAGTAATAGACGAAGGAACAGTAGATCAACTATCAAGAAAATTATTATTAAAATATCATAGTAAACTAAAAAAAATAGAATGATTTTACACTCAATATCGGTACCTAGAATTAGTGCACTTTTAGTGCCATTTGCATTTTGGGCAGGTTCAACTACAAATGAACCTACAGAAGAAGAATTTTGTTTAGAAGAAAATGAAAAAATTATACAAATAACAGACACTGTTGAGGTTGCAGACTCTTCGTTAATACATGCATTAATTAACGTTGAAAGTAGAGGTAAATCAAATCTTTTAGGAGATAAACACTTAGGAGAACCATCAGTTGGCGTTCTACAAATACGTCCAATTATGGTTAGAGAAGTAAATAGAATCTTGAAAATTCAAGGTTCTGAAATTCGTTATAAAAGAAAAGATCGTTTTAGTAGACAAAGGTCTATTGAAATGTTTGTTATTTGGAGAGACTTTCATCACAAAGGAGATAGTGATGAGGTAATTGCAAAATGCTGGAATGGAGGTCCTCGAGGCCCTAAGAAAATTAAGACTCAGCATTATTGGAATAAAGTACAGAAAGAACTTAAAGAAATAAGAGGATGAAAAAATTAGAAAATAGACTTAGACTTTTTATAAATTGGCTTGAAGATGCAGAATTCCATAGAGATCATTATAGAGACGGACAAGTTGAAACAATGATTAAGAATGCACAAGAAGAAACTTGTAGAAAGATAGCAGATTATTTAAGAGAAGTTTTAGATATGTCAGATGCTGCAGTTAATGAGTGTTTAGATAAGCCAGAAATTTTAGACGTAGACGAACAAGAAAAATGAATATAGATCAATCATATGATAATGCTTATAGATTATACATGGGTGAAATAGACTATGATGATTTAGGCGAAGAGTTTTGGTTACCAGTTGACCATACAGATAGAGACGTAATATTAAAACATTACGAAAATGAAGAAGAATATGAACGTTGTCAAAAAATAGTAAATGCAGTTAGTTAGTACACACCCAATAAAAAAATCAGATTTAGGCTTTCATGGAAACTTGTTTGGAGGGAAACTTCTGGCTTGGCTAGATGCAGCCGCAGCAAGCTATGCAGCAGAAATGTGCGATACTCCAAGAATGGTAACAAAATGTATCGATAAATGTGTTTTCACAAAGCCAGCAAAGGAAGGTCAACTACTAAAAATGTATGCAAAGATAGATAGTATTGGAACAACTTCTATAGATTTATATTTAGAAGCCAGAAGCCATAATGTTTATAATGGCAAACAAAATATTATTTTACAAACAAATATAAAGTTTGTAAGAATTGATGAGATGGGAGATGCAATTCCAATTTCAGAAAGAGTAAAGGATAAATTTAAATAAAATAAAATGGCACACATACAATGGGGCGGATATAAATGGCGTCCAAGAGAAAAATGGGGAACATATCACCCTGACAAAACATATTGCTATTATGATAGAAGCGCAATAGAAATAAATGAAAAGGACGAAATGATCTTAAAGACTCAAATGAATCCAAAAACATTTAAAGGCAAGACACTTCATTATAGTTCAGAATTAACAGAACTTGAAATTCCAATAGGAGTAGGTTTAGTATCAAGCGTTGATGGCTTTGGCTATGGATATTTTGAAATAGAAGCTAAGTTACCAACAGGTAAGAATCTATGGCCTGCATTTTGGATGAGTCCATTTGAAAGCTGGCCACCTGAAATTGATGTTTTTGAAGCTTATTCAAAAAACAAAGAACACTTTTTTCATTTTGATCTTTTTAATCCATTTGGCTTTTGGAGAGTTGAAACTAATTTTCACTGTGGAAAGCAACCCGATAATTATAATTTAGGAGCAAAGACACATTGGCTAGGTTGGAAAAATCCAGCAAAACACTTTAATAAATTTGGATGTTTATGGACTGAAGATGTGATTAAAATATTTTATAATGATAGACTAGTTAGAGAGCTTAAAGATCCAAAGTTATTAGATGAATATCGTGGTAAATCAATGAATGTAAAAATAAATGCACATGTCGATGCAGGTGTAGATGTAAACAATCACCCTACTTCAGAATATGTTGTAAGAAATTTTAAATACGAACCGCTATCTACTAAGTGAAAGAATACATTTTAAAAATAAGGTGTAAAGATGGCTTTGGAATAGTTTCTAGAATTTCAGAAATTGTTACGAAACTTGGTTTTTTCTTTAGAGAATTAAAAGAGTATGGAGACAAAGATACTAATACTTTTTTTATGCTGGCAAAAATAGCATCTCTAAATGAGTTTAATCATGTTGAATTTCAAAAAGTAGCAGATGACATTAATGCAACATGGTCTTTAAAGGAAGTAGAAAGTAAACCAAAGACAGCAATATTTGTTTCTAAATATGGACATTGTCTACATGATATTTTATATAAGTGGAGTGCAGGTGAACTAAACATAGATATTCAATGTGTAATTTCAAATCATGAAGATATGAGAAAACTTGTTGAAGGCATGGGCATAGAGTATCGATACATTCCAATTACGAAAAAAACTAAAGAAGAACAAGAGGAAATTACATTTGAAATTTTAGAAGAAAGAAACATAGAATTAGTTGTACTCGCAAGATATATGCAAATTCTATCGCCTACATTTTGTAAACTATATTCAGGTAAGATTATAAATATCCACCATTCATTTTTACCAGGCTTTAAAGGAGCAAGACCATACCATCAAGCACATGATAAAGGAGTTAAGATTCTTGGAGCTACGGCACATTATGTTACTGCAGATCTTGATGAAGGTCCAATCATTGAACAAATGGTAGAGAGAATAGATCATTCAAAAAGCCCAAAGGATATGGAGTTAATAGGCAGAGACCTTGAAAAAGCCACACTATCAAAAGCAATAAAATATCATAGTGAACAGAGAATATTTTTAAACGGAAATAAAACTGTAATTTTTTAAACTAACCAACTTTTTAGTATATAATAAACATGGAAGAAGCTGAATACAACAAGATAGAAATAGAAATTTTAAAGGAAATGGAAAGCCTATTAGCGAGTGAAACTAATACTTCCAATTTAAAAGAAATACAAAGTCTAAGAGCAAAGCTTAGACAATTAAGATTAGATAATTTAGATAAGTCAAACATCGATAACTTAAACACTATATGAAAATTATATTAGTAGGCAAGGCAGCAGCAGGTAAAGATTATTTTAGAGCAAGGCTGGCAGATAAAGGATTTAAAGGAGCTGTAAGCCACACAACAAGATCTCCAAGAGAAACAGAAACAGAAGGTGTAGATTATTATTATACAGATGATGAGACCTTTATGAAAATTGTAGAATCAGGCGATATGCTTGAGTATATGGATTTTAAAGGTTGGAAATATGGAATGACAAGAGAAGAATATGAAAAAAGTGATGTCTTAATTATGTCACCAGATGGCCTTAAGTTATTACCAGAAGAAATTAAAAAGGAATGTTTAATAATTTACTTAGACATTAACCCTACTACAAGGTTAACTAGATTAATCTTGAGAGATGATAAAGCTTACCATCCAATGTCAAGAGAGATAGAGGATATGAAGCAATTTAACGAATTCGAAGATTATGATCTACGAGTGACCAATCCAGAATTTTAGGATATATAAATAGTAATTTTAAAACAAACAAATAATGACAAATTTAGAAGATTTAAAAGCAGAAAGAACAGAACTTGAAGGTAAAGTTACTGAGCTTGCTAAAGAAAATGCGGCTAAGATTTTTAATGTAGAAGTTGAAGACGTATCAATGATTAAAACAATTCAAGACCATTTAAATAAAGGATATACTTGGGAAACTAAGAATGCAGCTATTGTTGTAACTTTATTTGATAGGTTAAAAGCAGAAAGAAGTAGAATTAAAAAAGAAATGGAAACCGCAGGTGACGATTATAAAGTAACACTAGAGCTTAAGGCTTATGAGTTAAATGGTCTCTATCAAGCATTATTAAACGTAAATGGAACTGGCGTTGAAAACGCAAGAAAATTTGTAAAGATGCTTACATTAGTAGGTGAGTCAGTAACTAATGCAATGAATGAACTTACTGAGTCTAATAAAGAAATTTCAGAAATGCATGTTAGATTAAGAGATCTTGACACTAACATTACTGCAATGGAAAATACGGAAGAAGTTGAACCTACTTTAGAAACTGCAGATGAAACAGAAGGTTAAGAGTCAAAAGAGATTAGACTTCATGGAATTAATTTCTGAAGCTATTACACAAGACGATATATTTAATACAATTGATTATAAAAACAAGACTGAAGATCAAATTAAACAATTTGTTTATCCTCATCTTGTACAATCACTAACTCAATATTTAGTTGAAAATACTGATACTACTGCTGAGAAAGCAAAGGCTAAAGTAAAAGGAAACTTAAAATGGGAAGGTGATGTAAATTCTACTGTACACCATACATTATTTATGGGAACATTGAATAGACCAGACATGGTATTAGAAATGAACGGTATGAATATTGCAATTGAATTTAAAAAAGGTGAAAGTGGAAATAGTTTAAGAAGTGGAATCGGACAAAGCCTTGTTTATTCAACAAATTATGATTTTGTAATGTATCTTTTTATTGATACATCAAAAGACCAAAGAATCAAGAATGCTCAAACTTCAACAAATGAAGCTGAATTAATGACAGATCTTTGGAACAGATACAACATTAAATTTATAGTAGCCTAATGGGTAAAACATTTATAACAGGTAATATGCAACTAGGGCGCCAATCAGCCATTGGAAAGTGGAAGCGCCCTTATATTAGTGTTGATAAAATGACTTCTGATTTAATTAAAAATTGGAACGATACAGTCACTAATGAAGATGTAGTTTATCACCTTGGTAATTTTGCATGGGATCCTAAAACAGCATATGATTCTTTACTACAATTAAATGGTAAAATTATCTTTTTTATGCTAGGTGAAAATGATCAACCTTTAAAAGATCTTCACAATAAAGGCAATTTACCTAAAAATGTAAAATTGTTAGACCCGTACTTTACAATAGATACTTTAAAAATATGTTTAAATTATTGGCCTATGCAGGAATGGCCTAAAAAATCTAAAAAGTATTATGGAGTTATAGGCTATCCAACTCGTAAATACAAAACAGTACCTAAAAAGAGAATGATAAATTGTAGCACTGATCAATGTAACTTTAAGCCACAGGATATTAATTCACTCATGGACTTATTAAAAGAAATAACATGATGACATTTTTCGAATTTACATTTCAATCAATATGGCACTTTCTCGGAATGGTGCTACTAATTTCTATCGTGGGCAATACCGTCCTTGATTTAATAAGAATTTTTAAAAAATAATTGTTCATAACTTTTAGGAAAAAAAGTGCCTAAAAGTTTTCACGGGTCAAAGATTATAGTTATATTAGTATTATAATTAAAACTTAAACATGACAGACGACATAATTGACACTTGGACTAAAAAAGAATTTTTACAGGTAATGAGCGACGCCTATAAAGACGCACACGGGATTAGACCTAGAGGAATTAAATATTCTGAATGGTCTTTAGCAGAACTTAAAGATGAGTTCTTAATGTTGTGTTCAATCGCAGCCGAAAATGAACAATGGGATAGAGAACATTAAATTGTTCATAACTTTTGAAAAAAAGTGCCCAAAAATTTTCACGGGTCAAAGATTATAGTTATATTAGTATTATAAATTAAAAACGTAAAAAACAATAAATATGCCAAAAACAAAAATCACTTACAGAGAATTAGCAGAAAACTTCGTAGCAACAAGATCAGAAAAAGACTACAACGCAATTTACAGTAGAGTAAAGCCAGGTCTTAAAACTTATATCTACAAAATAGTAAAAGACAATCAAATTGCAAATGACTTAACTTCAAACGTGCTAATTAAACTTTGGACTAAGATCGATCAATACAAACCAGAATGGCAAATCACAACATGGTTATATAAGATCGCATTTAATGAAGCCTTAGGTTATATTAAAGAAAGAAATAAAAAATCATCACTTGACCAATTAAGAGAATTCGGTGTACAAGTAGGTGATGATGGTATTATTAATGGTTCTGCAAATGGACTCTTAATGGAATACGAACAAAAAACTGAAAATGACTACATTGAAGAAGACGAAGAGCTTATGCAAAAATACGAAAGTGCACTTAAAGCAATTGTAGATCTTAAGCCAATGTACAAAGAAATCATGGAAGATAGACTCTTAAAAGGTATGAAATACGAAGACATTTCTGCAAAACATAAGGTCAATTTACAAACAGTTAAAAACAGAATCCGTAGAGGTAAAACATTAATCGCAGAAAAAATATCATAATCTTAAATCTTAAAAAAAAATAAAATGAATAATCAAACAAACGATAGAAAGACGAGCCAATTATTAGCAGACTTAAATAAAAGAGCATTAATGCTCGTAGAAATTTACGACTATTATGAGCATATTGGAGAAGACATTGACAAGGCTAAAATTGACATGTTAACTGATCAAAAACTAGAAGATCTACATGGACACTGTATGTGGGAGATGGATCAGTTTGAAACTCAAGAAGAAAAAGATATTAAGAATGGTTTATACGGTGAGGAATATTAAAAAGATATATAAACAAATCTAAAACATAACATATAATTAACATGGAAGAACCAAAGCATATATTAGATATTTTAATCGAAAAAATATCAAAAAACTTAGATAAAGATATTAAAGTTTATTTAGCAATGGATGATGAAGACAAGGAGCTTTTAGCTATTAAAAAAGGTGAAGAAGAAAGAGGATTAGACCTTGCCCAAATAGTTAACTCATATGGTTTTTATAGAATTTATCAAAGTGATTCTGAAGACGAAGCATTAGATAAATTAGCAGGAGGTTTAGTAAAATCTATAGAGAGTTTACTAAATGTTAAAGCTAAATAAAAATATGGGGGTATAGCTCAGTTGGCTAGAGCGCCTGCCTTGCACGCAGGAGGCCGTGGGTTCGAATCCCTCTACCTCCACTATTTAATAAAATTATGAAAATAGGAATCACATGTTCAACATTTGACCTCTTACATGCAGGTCATATTAAAATGCTAGAAGAAGCTAAGAGTCAATGTGACTATTTAATATGTGCTCTTCAAACAGATCCAACAATTGATAGGCCAGACACAAAAAATAAGCCAATTCAATCTTTGGTAGAAAGGTTTATTCAATTAGAAGGTTGTAGTTATGTTGATAAAATATTACCATATCAAACTGAGCAAGATTTAATTGATATTTTTAGTTCATTTAAACTTGATGTTAGAATTATAGGTGGAGAATATTTCGGCAAAGAATTTACAGCAAAAGACGTTTGTGAAAAGAGAGACATTAAAATCTTTTACAATAAAAGAGACCATGGTTTTTCAAGTACAGAATTAAGAAACAGGATTTTTGAATTAGAATCTAAAAAAAGAAACAAATAAAAACTTCTTTATATAATACTAGTAAATTAATAAAAATTATAAATTATGACAGAATTATTAGAACAAATGCAAACAACTTTAGATAGTATTCAAGATGATGCTTCAAAGTTTAATGAAAAAGGTAACAAAGCTGCCGGAACAAGAGTAAGAAAAGGTATGCAAGCTATTAAAGCATTAGCACAAGACGTAAGAGTACACGTTTCTGAAACTAATAAAGCTAACAGTTAAATTACAAAATTAGTAGACAGGTTACATGACTTTCTAGGCACCTCTAGATAACTTTGTTTCCTGTCTATTATGTTTTGCCTTTGTAGCTCAGCTGGCTAGAGCAGCTGATTTGTAATCAGCAGGTCGTGGGTTCGAGTCCCTCTAAAGGCTCTAAATAAAAATTATGAAACTAACAAGCATCTTATATTGGTTATATCAACCATTTAGCTATTGGTACAACTTTATTCTAGAATTTAGAATTTGGTTTATCTTTCAAACTACTACCAAACGAAATAGAAAGAAACTCGAAGAACGCGATTTAAGAGTTGATTGGATTGGTAGAGTTTATGGCGTTGTGAATATACCAGATGAAGTTTTAGGTGCTGCTGAGGAAATACAACAAGCCTTTGTATTAAAACAACTTGGCCAATTCGGCGGTATCTTAAATGAACTTAAATTATCAAACGTTGTCTATCCACAGATGCAAGAAATTAAAGGCAGTGGAGCATATCTTGTTATATTTTGGCCAGTTCTTGATCGATTAAATGTATTTGCAATTATCGGTAGTATATTATATGCCATGATTTATGTATTCATCGTTTATTTAATTGCAAGATTTTTTATAGTGTATGAAGTATTTGGAGGTCTATTTGATTTTATCAGTAAATTAATATAATGGAAGAAGTAAAAAGAGTCCACAAAGATGGAAAAAGATTTTATCAAGTTACAAAAGACGGAGAAGTAATTGCAACGTTACCCTCTGTAACTACGGTTATGGGAGAGATGTCAGATAAGAGTGGCCTTGAAAAATGGAAGAAGAGAGTTGGTGAAAAAGAGGCTAATAGAATAAGCCAACTATCCATGAATAGAGGTACAATTATGCACCGTCAAATTGAATTATATAAAGGATTTACAGGTACTCCAGAAGAAATGAAAGAACAACTTGTTGAAGTTTGTAAAACCGATGAGGAAATTAATGAAATTGTACAGAAAGTAGGTGGTGATTTATATTTAGAAGAAGCATGGAAAATGTTTGATAAATTTTGGTATAATCAAAGTAGATTCTTTTCAAGGATAGATGAGGTATTAGATGCTGAAAGGTTTCTTTGGACTCTTAAAGGAGGTGAATATGCAGGTACACTTGATAATGTATCAAGAATGAAAGACGGCAGCGTACAAATTATAGACTATAAAAATAGTAGAAGACCTAAAAGAATTGAATGGGTTAGAGATTATTTTAGACAAACTGCAGCATATTGGGTAGCCTATTGGGATAGAACAGGTATTAAAGCTGATGGAGCTGAAATATGGATAGCCAATGAAGAGGATGATGTGCCACAGTGTTTTACATTAGATCAAGAAGATTTAATGGATAATTATAAAAGCTTTATGGAAACAAGAAAGGCTTTCAAGAACAAGTTCGGATATTAAGAGGATATATAATCCTATAAAAAAACTTAAAGACATGTTTAAAAATTTATCTGAGAAGTTATTTCCTTTTTTAATAGCATTAACTGCACTTTCAGTGAGTGCATCTGCTGCATTTTATTCAGTAAGCGGTTTAAGTAAACTTTTTGCAGGAGCAAGTCTCGCAGTTATAATTATGGCAGGTAGTCTTGAAGTTGCTAAATTGGTTATCGCATCATTATTATATCAATATAGAAATACAATACCAAAGGTGCTTAAATACTATTTAACAATCGCATGTATAGTTTTAGTAATGATAACATCAATGGGTATTTATGGATTTTTAAGTGCGGCATATCAAGAAACTGCAAATAAAGAAGGTAATAGAGATGCACAAATTACTTTAATAGAAACTAAAAGAGATAATGTACAAAGTCAATTAGATGTTTATACTGAAGAAAAATCAAATATTGATGAGGCAGTATCAGAATTAAGAAAAGGACTTTCAAATAATAAAGTTCAATGGAGAGATAAAGAAACAGGTCAAATTATTACATCAACTTCAAGCAGAACAAGAAAAGCTTTAGAAAAACAACTTGATCAGGCTATAGGCCGACAAGATGTGATTAACGAAAAAGTGGATGTATTAAATGAAAAACTATTTAATTTTGAAACTGAAATAGTTGAAGCAAAAATAGGAGACGGTAGTGCAGGTGAACTTGGCCCACTAAAATATTTAGCTGGAATTACAGGTTTTCCAATGGATAAAATTATTAATGTTCTTTTATTAATAATTATTTTTGTATTTGATCCACTTGCAATTGCATTGGTAATTGCTGCAAATTTCGCGTTTGAAAGACTTAAGAAAAAGCAAAAAGAATGGATTGAAGATAAAGCATTTTCAGAACACGTTGATGATATTCTACACGATGATGAAAAAAACATTTTAGATGTGAATTCACCTTTACCAGGAGAGGAAGATGAAGAAGATGAATGGGGAAGTGAAGGCCCACCATGGTATGATGAAGACTATGTTGAAGAAAAACTAACAGAAGAAGAGGAAGCTTGGAAAGATGAAATAGATGAAACTGAACATTTATTATCTTTAGAAAAAAATAAAGAACATTTAGAAGAATCAATAGAACAAGCTGAGGAAATAGTAGACTTATTAGATGAAGCAACTAAGAAAAAAGAAATAGAAGAAAGAGATAATATTTTGAAAAAAAGAGATAACGAAAATGGTGCTTAAAGTAGGTTCAACAGGAGAATTAGTAAGAATACTTCAAGAACTTTTAGAAATAAAGGTAGATGGAATATACGGAAATAATACATGGAAAGCTGTAAAACGCCTTCAACAAAAGGTAGGTCTTTCACAAGATGGAATAGTAGGACCTTTAACTTGGAAGGCTTTAAAGTTTAATCCTAAAGAGTCTATATTAGACACAGATCGAGAACAATATGAAAATTGGATAGAATCTTATCACCTTCCAGAAAATGAATATGTTGATAAGGAAACAAGTAAAAAATTCATTGTCAATCATCATACAGCCGGTAGAGAAAACCCATATAAGACAATAGATCATTGGGCTGAAGATAATAGAGGTAGAGTAGGGACTAATTATGTAATTGGAGGAATATCAACTGATGGAACAAATATTAATTACGATGGTAAAATACTTAGATCAATAAACGATGAGTATTATGGCTGGCATATTGGACCTGGAGGCAGTTTTTATTTAAAAGAACATTCTTTAAGTATTGAATTATGTAGTGCAGGTGGTTTAAGAAATGTAAATGGAGTTTGGAGAACTTGGTTTAACGAAAAAGTTGAAGATTCACAAGTCTGTGAATTAAAAAAACCTTTTAGAGGGTATAGAGCTTTTCAAAAATATTCAGAAGAACAATTAAAGTCTTTAAAGGCAGTTTGGATTTATTTAGCTAATAAACATGATATTGACATTAGAAAAGGTATGCAAAGCTGGTTACTCAACAATCAAAATGCCTTTGAATGGAATATAGAAGCATATAGTGGAAAAGTAGAAGGTATGTTAAATCATACAAATCTTAGAAAAGATAAATCTGATATGTTCCCTCAACCAGAATTATTAGATTTAATAAGGAGTATATAAACTTCGATTAAAAGTAAACTTTTATATTTTAAGTGATATAATACTTAAACAACTAAATATTATGGCAAAAGAAACAACAAAGGAAAAAACTGTAGAAACATCAACGGTTTTTAAACAAGCTCAAGAAATGACAGTTAATCAAGCAGTTGGTATATTAGCACAAACTGCAACAATTGCACAAAAACATGGAATATTAACAGTTAATGATGCAGTATTAGTTGCAAGAGCTTTAGAAATGGTAAAATATAATGAAGAAGCTTAGTCTAGTATTACTATTAATAATACCCCTATCTTTATTCTCGCAAAAATCTAAAAAAGTTAAATTTGAAAAAGAATATTATTGGGGATTTTATAGTGAAGTATTCGAGCAGCCGCTTTATATAGAATATAAGGTACATCATTGTAATTATGGAGAATCTAGAAAAGGTATTAAATTTTTTAGAGATAAAGAAATACACACATCAGACAATGGTGACTACTACAAAAACCCATGGGATAGAGGACATTTAGTGCCAGCCGCAAGTCAAAATTGCACATATCAAATGATTAAAGAGACTTTTAATTATTTAAATTGTGCATTACAATATTATAAATTAAATCAAGGAGTTTGGAGAGAATTAGAAGAATATGAAAGAGAACTTGCAACTAAATGGAACGTTGTTGTAGAAGTAAAGGTAGAATTTAATGAAAATTCTAAAAAATTAAATACTGGCGCAGTTGTACCTTCAGGATTTTGGAAAACTATTATATTAGACAATGGTTTAATAGTTTATGAATACTATTTTCCAAACATAGAGCCAGTCTATAAAGACTATGAAAAATATCAAATATATAATAAATAATCACTAATTTACTGTTATGAAAAAAATAGAAAGATTCTTACAATTATTTTCAGAATTTAATTTAATAGTAACTGCGCCTGGAAGCGATGGCTTTAGTAAAGGAACTTACTTAGCAGAAGAACATGTCATAAGCCCAGCAGTACAAGATCTACAAAAAAGTATTAAAAAATTAGAAAGAGAATATAACGCAGCAAAGAAAGCATTTAAAGCTGGTAGAATTCCAAGAGAAGAACTTTTTGATTATGAGTGGAGACTCTTTGAATTAAAGGAAGAGCTTAGAAAAATACAAGGCGGGGATTAATGGAAGATTTTATTTTAAAATATATTGGAGAATGGGGGCTTTTTGCCCTTTCTGCATTTCTTGGTTTTGCTTTTAAAGATACTATTCAGAATTTTTTTACAGGCCTACAATTTTTATGGGGTCATGACTTTAACGTTGATGATATAGTTTATATTAAAGGAGTTAAAGAGGCAAGGATTGTACGTCAAAATGTTTGGAAAACCACATTTTATGTACTTCCACATCAAAGAAAGTTTATAGTTCCTAATCATTTATTATGGAAACTCGATATTGAAAAAGAATTACCAAGTAAAAAATGAAAATAATAATAGGAGATGGGCTCTTAGGTAAAGAGCTAATTAAGCAGACAGGTTGGCAATATATTTCTAGAAAAAAAGATGGTATTGATATTAGAAAAACAAATACTATTAAAAGGTTAATTCCTTCAAATTGCACTCATTTAATTAATTGTGTAGCAAACACCGATACTTATTCAGAAAATAAATTAAACATGTTAGAAGCTAATTACTATTCTGTCAAAGACTTAGTTAGTTTTTGCAATATTAATAATATTAAATATGTGCATTACTCTACGGATTATGTATATGCAGGTTCAGTTTCAAATGCATTGGAAACAGACAAGGCGGTTCCAGACGAAACATGGTATGCAAAATCTAAATTATTTGCAGACTATTGGATAGAATCTTGGTCTCTTAATTATTTAATAGTTAGGGGTAGTCATAGAATTTCTCCATTTCCGTATCCAAAGGCGTGGTCTAATCAAGTTGGAAATTTTGATGATGTTGAAATATTAGTAGATCAGTGGAAAAAACTAATAGAAGCCGATGAAACAGGCTTATGGAATATTGGCACTCCAACAAAGAGTGTTTATGAATATGCAAAGAGAAGTAGACAAGGCGTTGAAGCAGCTGAAGCCCCTACTCATTTTCCACTAAACACTACTATGAATTTAGATAAACTTAATCATTTTTTAGAAAAGATTAAACAAAAATAAATTAATTCTCAGAGAACATAAACTTTTTGCAAAGAGGTGATATATAGATGCTAATAAATACAAATAGCATTATGATAAATTCAATAGTTTATGGTCTTTTAGCCTCAATATTTTTAGTCTTAATTACAAGAATTATTATTCAACTTTCAAAAAGATTTACACAAATCGGCATGGGCTTAGCCTATGGAAGTTTAGGTGTTAAACTTTTTTTTCTAGGCATTTTTACACTGGCTCTTAAAGGAGAGATAGAAAACTCAATAGTTTATGCAACTATTATTCTTATGTCAATTATTTATTGTAATGCATATACGTTTCTCGCACTCACTAAAAAGTAATAGAGATATATAATTCTGTTATGAGTCCAACAGAGTTATACGAAGCGAAGCCCTATAAGATGGGAAAGATCTTAGTTTTTGACTTAGATGATACCATCGTTGTTACACCAGCTAAAATTCAAGTTAAGAATAAAATGACTGGCGAAACGTTTTCTATTACTCCAGAAGAGTTTAATACTTTTCAAAAAAAACCAAATCAAATCCTAAGTTTCGAAGAATTTAAAAGTCTTGAAATAATGAAAGCTGGTAAGCTTATTAATTATTATTTTAAAATACTAAAGAAGGCATATAAAATGAGAATAGCAATAGGGATTGTTACAGCAAGGGATGATAAAAAAATGATTTACACTTGGTTAAAAGATCATTTAAAAACTCCAGTTGACAGCGATTTGATATTTGCAGTCAACGATCCAGTACATGGATTTAAAGGAGATATTGCAGAAAAAAAGAAAGAAGCATTTAGAGAAATTATAAAGCAGGGATTTAACGACCTACAATTTTATGACGATGATGACAATAATTTAAGGTTAGTAAAGTCTCTGGAAGAAGAATTTCCAATGATAAATATATCAACAATTAAAGCATTTAAGTCTAGAGGATGAGAAGATTAAAACTATATGAAGAATTTAGTCTCATCCAAGAGGCTCAACAAAAGCTTAAATTAAACGTCCCAAAAGACGTTAAAAAATTACATGCACTTTTCAAGAAAAATGGAAAGGAATTGTATATAGTGGGAGGAGCAGTTAGGGACGCTCTTCTTGGAACAACACCGAAAGACTTCGACTTGGCGACAGATGCGTTGCCGGAAGAAGTAGTAGCCATAATTAAGTCCGGAGGCTACGATACAATAGGTGAGGTTGGCCAACAGTTCGGCGTTGTTATTGTGAAGACTCCTACTTTTAGGGAGGGTATGGAGATAGCTACGTTCAGGGAAGACATCGGAAAGGGTAGAAGACCTGATGCAGTCAAATATTCTACGATAGACGCCGACGTGTTGCGAAGGGACTTAACAATCAACGCACTCTTCTACGATATCGATAGAGAGGAAGTTGTAGATCTTGTGGGTGGCATTGCTGACATTCAGAGCAGCACCATCAGGACGGTAGGCAGGGCACAGGAGAGGTTCGACGAAGATCCCCTAAGAAAACTAAGAGCCTTAAGATTTGCAGGCCGCACAGGTAGCAAATTAGAAAAGAATACAGCAGAAGCAATTATTAGTGATAACAGTCTCAAAGGCGTAAGTCCAGAAAGAATTAGAGATGAATTTAAAAAGTCAGTAATTTCGGCAAAGTCAACTAAAAAATATTTAGAAATGGTTGAGGAGTTTAAACTATGGGGAGTAATGTTTCCAGATGTTAATATTAACAAGACGTTTATTGATAATAAAAATTGGATGATTCAAATTGCAACTCTATTTGGAGATAATGAAGTTGACACAATTAAGAAGAGATTAAATAAGCTTACATTTTCAAATGAGGAAATTGACACAGTTGTATTTTTAAAGAATTTACTGGATATTAAACCAGAAGAAATATTTGAACTCTATAAAAAATATCAAACAACAGATATAGATAAAAGAACTATCTTAGATTGGAGTCGCTTAAACAGATTAGACACAAGGATGGTAAAAGCATTCTTAAAATATAAGCCATCAACAGATGGTAGAACTGTAATGAAAGACTTTGGCGTTAAAGGGCCAGACATTGCACAAAAGATTAGAGAAATAGAAGCAGAGAAGTTTAGAGAGTTGTTATGAGAAATATGAAGTCATATGATGAGTTTCAAAAGAAGTCTCCATTAATGAAAGAGATTGATATGTTATATGGCGATAAACTTAATTCCCTGTGGATATTCGAGGACACAGACAGCATTTATTTAGATCAAATAATAATTAAACCGCAATTTAGAAACGAGGGGCTAGGCAGTGATATAATGAACATGTTAGTCACCCATGCTGACCGAGAAGGAAAGATGGTTGGCGTTACTCCAGTTGATGAGTTTGGTAGTAATATTGGTAGACTTAAAAAATTCTACAAGAGCTTTGGTTTTAAGCCAAATAGTGGTAGAAACAGAAACTTTAAATATAGAGACACTTTTCTCAGAGAGCCTAAATAATGGATGTAATAGAATTCCATTTCTTTACAGATACACCGATAGATTTTGAATTTAAAAAATATAGTATGCTCTCTTACTTAATGAAGGTGGATGCAAAATATCTTGAATTAGAGTTTTCACCTTGGCTATTACATAATGAAAGACTCTATATAAATCTTAGTAACTATATTGACAGTTTTAACATTATCAAAGAGCAGCTTACAAATAAAACAATAGGTTATTCAGATCGTTCAATATTCTATCATTATGAAGAGCCAGAAACATTAGATGAATTAAAAGACATTAGTAAACTAATAAAGTATGTAAAGCCAATTCTTTGGAAAAGCAACATGTATGGTAAAGAATTGGCTAAAGATTCAGGTATGATTTTATGGTAATAATTTTAGATCAATATACACCTCAAGAATTATTCGTAAAAATACTAACAAAATCATTTAACAAACAACTAGAACAAAAAAGTAGAATAACACGTTTAATTAAAACAACTAAAGGAGGAGAACAATTAGCTTGGATAAAAAAATATAATGGTCTTTTTATTCATCCATGGGGTTATAAAGAAAAAAACAAAAGTTAATATTTTGATATAAATATATATGATAGGACAAATGACAATAACGGAAATAGAGCCAGCTTTAAGTGCGATCGCTAAAGAATATGGTTTAAAATTAAGTAGAGTTAAAGAGTTTAATATTGCTAAAAAATTACTTTCAATAAGATACTCCTACTACTATAATTATGAAATTTAATATAAAAAATTAATAAAATGGAAAAATATCATATTATAACTAGATGCACTAGGTTGCAAAACCTTTTGCAAATTAAAGAGAATGTATATAATTGCTCTGAAAATATAGAAATAAATTGGCATCTTATATTTGATGTAGGTCCATTAAAAGACATAGACGCTGAACTTTTAGCAGAATTAACAGAAAAAGAAACTACAAATGTTTATTTTGTAGAAGGAACTAAAAAAGGACTATTATATCCTGAAGTTTCTAATTTAATTTCTAAAATAAAAGAAGGATGGATTTATTTATTAGATGATGATAATATTTTACACGAAGACTTTTATGAAGAAACTTTAAAAAGCATTATTAGTAATAAAGACAAATCAGTTCATATTTTTTCACAAAAGGTAGATGGAAAGGATTTTACAGGCTTAGATATAAGAGTAGCAAGTCCTGAAAATACAAAATGGCAAGGTATTGATATTGCACAAATGCTTATTGATAGAACTGTATTTAATGATTTTAAATTTGAGGCTAATTATTCAGCAGATGGATTTTTTATAGAAAAGGTATACGCAGATCGACCTGATAAATTTATATGGATAGATAAGATTTTATCATATTATAATTATTTAGAAAAAGATTCTACTCCTAAATTACCTAGAATTTTACATATGGGTCCTAAGAAAAAAGAATTAAAGACTGGTATAATAGCAAAGGGAGCTGCTGTTGAACTTGAAATTTTATATAGAGAAAATGATAACAACATAATTAAAGATTTATATGAATTTAATCCAGATGCTATAGTAACTGAAGGAAAATCATGGAAAGATTTTCCTAAATTAGCCAGTCTACCTTTACAGTTTAGAAGAAAATGGATAAACCTTAAAGAACCTAAAAATAATTTAGGAGACATTGCATATAGGGTTGCAACTGCATCAATGTTAGATCCAACTAATTTAGATGATCAAACAATGATCTCATTTTTTACTCCAATTTATAACACTGGAGATAAATTATGGGAAACATATGATTCTTTTAGAAAACAAACTTATCAAAATATAGAATGGGTTTTAATGAATGATTCTACAGATGGAGGTAAAACTTTAAAGATAGCTGAAAAAATAGCAAGTGTAGATCCAAGAGTTAAAGTATATGATTTTAGAGAAAAAAGTAAAGGAAATATTGGTGAAGTTAAATGGAGAGCATGTGCAATGGCTAGAGGATATATTGTAGCAGAGTTAGATCATGATGATCTTTTAGTAAAAGATTGTGCAGAGTATTTACACAAAGCTGCTCAAAAACATCCTGAATGCGGATTCTTTTACAATGATACAGCATTGGTTAATGAGAAATGGGAATCACAGAAATATCCTATACCATTCGCGTTACATTATGGAAGTTATAGAACTGAGACATATGATGGAAAAGAATTAGCTGTTGTTAATCAGCAAAATATAAACCCAAAAACAATTAGACATATTGTAGGGGTTCCTAACCATGTTAGAGCGTGGAGAAGATCTACTTATTTTGAAATAGGAGGACATAATAGAAGCTTTACAGTAGCAGACGATTATGAATTATGCGTAAGGACATTTCTTAAAACAAAAATATGTAAAATACCAAGATTAGGCTATATTCAATTTCTTTATGAAGGAGAAAGAAGAAATACACATGATCTTTCTAGAGCAGATATACAAAGAAGAGTAAGAAGTATACAGGCACATTATGACTTGCAAATTAAAGAAAGATTTGAAGAATTAGGTTTAGAAGATTGGGCTTATGCGGAAATGCCACAATATGCGACGTTTGCAAAACCAAGATTTGGAGACGAAGAAGGATACGCTAACGTCATATATAAAGAGGAAGAGTAATACACCTTGTTTTAAAAGATATATAACTAAATAGAAAAAATTATAATATTTAATGGAAACTTTATTAACTTTAGAAATGGTTACTTTAGTCAATGGCTTAGCTATCCAACATTCTAGTGAATGGGAAGACTATTTAGAAATGAATGCACAAATTCATGGCATGACAAAAGAAGAATATACTGCACATTATTTAGGTACCCAATGGCAAATGCAATGCATGGAAAGCTTACAAAGATTAACAGAAAAGAAAGTTACTCGTAAACAATTAGATAAAGCAATTAATGATCTTGCAAAAATTACAAACGATCTTAAGAAAGTAGTAAAAGAGTGGGCAGCTGCAAGAGATGCTGGTAAAACTGAAAAGCAAGAAGAGAAACTACAGGAGCTTAAAAAACTAAATGACGAAAAAACAGCTGCACAAAAAGTAGTTGATGATCACATTCAACAGTTAGATAAAAATGCAACTCTACAAACTACTGAAGATTTAGAATTAGACATTGAATTACGTCCTAGTAGAGAAAAAATGTCAGTTACAATACCTGGTGATTTTGAAGATAATGAAGGAGAAAAAGCAGTAGAAGATGAATTAAAAAATCAAAATAAAGAATATAGAAGTTTTAGAGTTAAAGATATTAAATTAAAAGAATCCATGAATGAAAAGAAATCAGAATTTAAAGAAGGAGATAGAGTTAAGTTAACTCTTAAGGGACTTCAACAAATGAATAGAGACAGAACTCCTGGAATTTCAAATAACTATTCAAGAAGTTTAGGTAAAATTAAAGATAAAGATATCGCAGGTACGGTTGAAAAGGTTTTTCCTAGTGGAAGTATGAATGTAAGATTTGATGAAGTATTATATGATATTAAAGACTATATGGTAGTTAAAGAATCTGTAAATGAGAAATATAGAGAAACTAGACATCAATCGACTGATTTTTCTAAGCCCGGTAATGACGGCGATATTTACTTTTCAAAAAGAGAAGGTAGTGCTGTCGGTGTAAAAAGAGGAGATAAATTACAAATGATTTATGTTTTTCAAAAAGAACCTAAATTAGGAAAGATTCAAAAATCTGATAAACGTTGGGAAAACATGGGTCCAGCTTCTGAAAAACTTTTAATTGATTTAAGAGGTAGAGAAGAAGGTAAAATCTTATTTAAGTTTGTTTCCACACTTGAAGAATCAGTAAACGAAGCTGTTTCTAGATCTACTAAAATATATTGTGTTGCAACACCAGCTCCTCAAAAAATGTTAGTTCAAGAGTTAGAAAATATTTTTGGAGATGATTATAGAAATATAGTTACAGAGTTCACGGACGATGAAGGTTATGAGTCAGTTTTATTATTTAATCTTACTAAAAATGATATCGCTTCAATACAAAAGAGAGTTGCTGATGTTTTAATTTGGGAATACTCAATTAAAAAGGGTAAAGAAATTATGGAATCTGTAAATGAAAAAATTCAAGTTGCAAGTTTAGAAGATGCAATAGAAGCTGAACAAGGTGGAGATTTAAACAAAAGACATTTAGATAAAATATTAAAACTTAAGGCAGCAAAAAGAATGCACACAATGACAAGGGCTGAAGAAAAAACTTATCAAGCAATTCTTAGAAAATATAAAATTGCAATGGATGATGCACACGTTGGAGATATGATGGAAGCAATTGACATAGATATGATAAATACTGAATATGGCTTTTGGGGAACTATGGCAGATTATCATGATGAAGAACAAGTAGAAATAGCAACCGAAGAAGCAATAACTATTTTAACAAGCAGGTATGGATTTACACAAGACGGAGTCTATAACTTTTTAAATAGTAAATGGGGTAGAAAACTAGCTGATGAATATTTAGATGGTCAATACTATAATATGATAGATGCAATTGAAGCATTTACAAGACCATCTACTTATAAAAAATACGCGAAACAATTTAACGAAGCGAAAGAAAATACTATGAAAAATTTACAAACATTAGAAAGTTTTATAAATGAAGATACTGTAGTTATGGATGCAATGGATCCTAAATCAAAGATACTTAAAAAACTTTTAAAGAAACATAAAGTTACAATGAAAGTTTTAGATCCTAATGGACCAAGTGGTTGGCCAGAAGTTGAGCTAACAGGTTCAAGAGAAGATCTACAAGCGGTTTTAGCATCTCCTGATGGATGGGACGATCCAGAACTTGGAGAGTATATTGAAGAAGCTAGTGCTGAAAAACTAGAAGAAAAGATTAAGGTTACTAAAGACGAATCGAAAGAAAATACTATGAAAAATTTACAAACATTAGAAAGTTTTATAAATGAAGCTGCGCCTAAACTTAAAACAAGTAAAGAAGAAGCAGGTTTATTAAAACTAAGAGACGAAATACGTAGATCA
>Ga0181418_1000094_pt1 | contig 26273 bp, 35 predicted proteins | sample 41SPOviralmetaG_FD_130143 | JGI IMG/M metagenome (GOLD analysis project Ga0181418, IMG submission 130143) | Marine viral communities from the oligotrophic San Pedro Time Series (SPOT) site, San Pedro Channel, CA, USA - 41 SPOT_SRF_2013-03-13 | ecosystem: Environmental > Aquatic > Marine > Strait...
AAAGCATTAGAAGCCGATGATGCATCTGCTAAAACTGCAAGTGTAGCTAAGAAAAAGAAACTTAGAGATGCTCCTGCAGCAAGTGCTATCACAAGCGCAGATACAATCGATAAGTTAAAAGCCGCATGGGACAGTGATGTTTTAGGAGCGAGTCCTTATAAATAGAATAAAATAAGGATTTAAGTAATGGCAGCTCCTAATTCAAGAGGCACTTTAGCCGATTATTGCAAAAGACGTTTAGGCGAACCAGTTATCGAAGTCAATATTGACGAAGATCAAGTGGAAGATCGTATAGACGAAGCGCTACAGTATTACAGAGAATTTCATTCTGATGCAACTGTAAGAACGTATCTTAAGCATTTAGTTACAGCTACCGATGTCACTAACCAGTATATACCTTTAGCAAATAATATAATATTTGTTTCTAAGATGTTTCCTGTTGCAGGCGGTATTGTTGGAGGCAGCGGAATGTTTGATATAAAATATCAAATGATGCTAAATAATATTCATGATTTAATGAACTTTGCTGGCGACCTAGCATACTATGAGCAAATGCAACAGTATCTCTCAACATTAGACATGAAATTAAATGGTACACCACAAGTTCAGTTTTCTAGAAGACAAAATAGACTTTATGTATTTGGCGATTTTATTGATGGCGATATTCAAGAAGGTGATTACATTGTAGCTGAAGTTTATACAGAAATTAGTGATAGCGACCACACTTCTATATTTAATGATATGTTTGTAAAAGAATATACTACTGCGTTAATTAAACAACAATGGGGTCAAAACTTAATTAAGTTTGAAGGAATGCAATTGCCAGGAGGAGTTATTCTAAACGGAAGACAAATATATGATGATGCCACTGCAGAAATAGCAACTCTAAGAGAAAACATAAGATTAGAACACGAATTTCCACCAGACTTTTTCGTAGGTTAACATGGCAACCAGTTTATACTTCAGTCAAAAAGTAAAGTCAGAGCAAAACCTCTATGAAGATATAGTCATTGAGGCATTAAAGACCTATGGCCAAGACGTGTATTATTTACCGCGTGATATTGTAAATGAGGACACTATACTTGGTGACGACCCAGTTTCAAGTTTTAATTCATCTTATATGTTAGAAATGTATATTGAAAATACAGAAGGTTTTGAAGGTGAAGGAGATTTGTTTACAAGATTTGGAGTAGAAATACGAGATGAAGCTACATTTGTAGTATCAAGAAGAAGATGGTCTGATGCTGTTTCAAGATATGATAATGAAATAACAATAGATAGACCTGCAGAAGGTGACGTAATATATCTTCCTTTAAGTAAATCTTTTTTTCAGATATCTCATGTAGAACATGAACAACCTTTTTATCAATTAAGTAATCTACCAGTATTTAAAATGAGATGTCAACTATATGAATACACTGGAGAAAATATTAACACTGGTGTTGATGTACTTGATGATCTAGATGCTAAGTACGCATACAAATATATTTTAAGTCTTAATAATATTAGAGACAGTGCACAACTAACAGCAACATTAAATTCAGGTTTACTAGCTAGTGTATCTATTGCAGATAGCGGTAATGGTTATTATGCAGTTCCAGCTGTTCAAATTATTGATTCAACTGGAGTTGGTGGTGCAGTTTCTGTTACAGTTGATAGTAATAGCGGTGAAATTAATGGAGCGACTATAACAAATCCAGGTACTGGTTATAGTAACCCATCATTTATTTTTTCCAGTCCTGCACCTACATTATTTAAAGTTGGTGAAACAATAATATCTCCAAGTGGTACTAGTACTATGAGAGGCGAGGTTATTAAATATTCTGATTCAGACAACAAGATTCATATCATTCATGCTGGGGCAGATGATGGTAAATACCACACTTTTGCAGCAGGAAAGAAAGTTGTTGGATTAACTACAGGTGCTGGTGGAGTGATTACTTTAGTAGTAGAAGATAATCAATTATCTAATAACGAACAAAACGATGATTTTTCAACTGGAGCAGATTTCATTGACTTTAGTGAATCTAATCCATTCGGCGATGTGAGTAATAACTAATGTTTGGTGGACACTTTTATCATTCCAAAACTAAAAAAGCAGTTGCTTTATTTGGTAGACTATTTAATAACTTATATGTTATTAGACAAAATTCATCTGGGGCAGTGATAAGTCAACTCAAAGTTCCGTTATCGTATGCACCAAAACAAAAGTATCTTGAAAGAATAAGAGAAAATCCAAGTTTAACAGATGATACTCAAGTTGCTATTAAACTTCCTAGATTATCTTTTGAAATTACTTCTATTGCGTATGATCCTACAAGGCAGTTAACTAAAGTTGGAAATTTTACTACAACTTCTTCTACAGGTGATACAACTAAAAGACAAAAGTTTTTTACGCCTGTACCATATACAATAAATTTTCAGTTAAATGCATATGCTAAATCACAAGATGACGCATTACAGATCATAGAGCAAATTATTCCTACGTTTAATCCGCAATATGCGTTAACTATAAAACCATTTGCTACTGAATATCCAGAATTTAAAGAAGACATACAAGTTATCATTCAAGGCGTTTCTTTTTCTGATGATTTCGAAGGAGCAATGGAACAAAGAAGAACAATAATTTACAGTATGGACTTTGAGATGAAGCTAAGTTATCATGGTCCAATTGCAGATACTAGTATCATAAGAGATGCTAAAGCAAAAATATTCGACATCAAAGCAGGTCTTAATGATTCTGATATAGGATTAGAAACAATAGTTGTTACGCCCAATCCTTCTTCAATTATAGGCCTTGATGATAGTGACTTTGGATTTTCCACAACAATTTTAGATAGTGCGAGTTAAAAATGTATGAATACAGATGTAAAGTAGTAAAGATAATCGATGGTGACACTGTCGATGTTGATATAGATTTAGGTTTTGGTGTATGGCTAAAGAAAGAGCGTATAAGATTATATGCTATAGACACTCCAGAATCAAGAACAAGAGATCTTGAAGAAAAAAAATATGGATTAGCTGCTAAGAAATTTTTAACAGGAATGCTAGATGATGAAGGCGGTATAAGGCTAAAGACACAAAAAGACGCTGAAGGTAAATTCGGCAGAATCTTAGGTGAATTATGGAGAACTACTAACTATGCTGATCAATCTATTAACGATTATATGGTAGAAAAACATCATGCAGTAAGATACTATGGTCAATCTAAAGATGACATTGAACATGAACATATTAAAAATCGTGAGTTAGTTATATTAAATGAGTAAAAAAGATATAGAAAAGTTCTTTCCTCCAGAAGAAAAGAACATTGATAATGATTACAAGTATTCAAGAGATACATATTATGAGCTTGTGGAAAAAGGTAAACAAAGTTTAGAGTTAATGATTGAGGTTGCACGCGAAAGTGAACACCCTCGAGCCTTTGAAGTATTATCTGGAATGATTAAAAATATTTCAGATGTAAACGATAGACTTATGGACCTTAATAAGAAAAAGAAAGAAATAGATAAAAAAGATGATATCAAAAAGGTTGCTAACACAACTAATAATCTTTTTGTTGGTTCCACCACTGAGCTTCAAAAGCTACTAAAGAATGAATCGGAAATAGTGAATGTCACTCCAAAACAGGAATGAAAACTATCTAGGAAATCCTAATATTAAAAAAGACGGTATTGTTTCTAATTTTAATGAGAAACAAGTACTCGAATATGCGAAGTGCATGAAAGATCCAGTGTATTTTGTAGAAAAATATGCAAAGATTATTTCATTAGATAAAGGTTTAGTACCATTTGAATTATATCCTTATCAAAAGAAAATGTTTAAACAATTTGAAAGTCATCGATTTAATATTGTATTAGCGTGTAGACAATCTGGAAAATCTATATCAGCTTGTGGTTATTTGTTATGGTTTGCATTATTTCAATCAGAAAAATCAATAGCGGTTTTAGCTAACAAAGGTGCTACTGCTAGAGAAATGTTAGCAAGAATAACTATTATGCTTGAAAATATTCCATTCTTTTTACAACCAGGATGTAAGGCTCTTAATAAATCAAATATAGATTTTAGTAATAATAGTAGAATTATTGCTGCGGCCACTACTGGATCTTCTATTCGTGGTCTTTCTATAAACTTATTATACTTAGATGAGTTTGCATTTGTTGAACGCGCTGCAGAATTTTATACGTCAACGTATCCAGTTGTTTCATCTGGTGGAGATACAAAAATTATAGTAACATCTACAGCAAATGGTATTGGTAATACGTTTCATAAGATATGGGAAGGATCAATACAAGGCGTTAATGAATATAAAAACTTTAGAGTTGATTGGCATGACGTTCCTGGGCGTGATGAGAAGTGGAAAGAAGAAACAATAAATAACACATCACAAATACAATTTGATCAAGAGTTTGGTAATACATTCTTTGGAACTGGTAACACATTAGTAAATGCGCAAACATTATTGAATTTAAGAGCTAAACCTGCAAAGAAATATTTAGAAGGTGGAGATTGTTTAATATATAAGGAACCAATAAAAGGACACGAATATCTTTTAGTTGCTGATGTATCAAAAGGAAGAGGCCAGGACTATTCTTCTTTTTCCATAATCGATATTAACCAGCGCCCTTTCGAGCAGGTGGTTGTTTATCGCAACAACACTATATCGCCTTTACTCTTCCCTAATATTATATATAAGTACGCGAATGTCTACAATGAAGCTTATTGCATAATTGAATCAAATGATCAAGGTTCTGTTGTATGTAATGGTTTATACTATGATTTAGAATATGAGAATGTTCATGTTGAATCTGCAGTGAAGGCAAATGCAGTAGGTATAGATATTAATAGGAAAACAAAAAGACTAGGGTGTAGTGCGTTAAAAGACTTATTAGAAAATAATAAGTTAACTGTCGTAGATGAACAAACGATTTTAGAAATTTCAACATTTGAAGCTAAAGGTCAAACTTACCAGGCCGCTATAGGTAATCATGATGATTTAGTTATGAATTTAGTTATGTTTGGTTACTTCGTATCGTCTGCATATTTTTCTAATTTAACCGATATCAATATTAAAGATATGATATTTAAACAAAAATTAAAAGAAATACAAGATGATATAGTACCTTTCGGATATATTAATGACGGAAGAGCTGAAGTACAAAGAGTAGAACCTACAGATGAACACCCTTGGGCCATTGAATACGATAGAGATCTGTAATATTATAAATAATGGTAATAACAATTGAATATTCGTATAATGGTAATCGCATAAAAAAAGGAAAATAAGATGGCACTATCTACACCCTCCGAATCACCTGCGGTTGTTGTCAAAGAAATAGATCTGACTGGTGGCGTGCCTAATGTCCAGTCAACTACAGGCGCAATCGTAATACAATCTAGATGGGGTCCGGTAGAGCAAAGAGTTAAACTAAGTTCAGAAGCTGAACTAGTTGATGTTTTTGGCTCACCAGATTCTGCAACCACTAATTCGTTTCATCAAGCAAACTTCTTTTTGAAATACTCAAACGCACTTCAAACTGTAAGAGTTATAGATGGTTCTGCTAAAAACGCAGTATCAACAACTGGACAAACTGCAGCTGCAACAGCAGCAGGACTACCTACTGAAGTTGTAAAAAATGAAACAGACTTTAATTCACAATTATCTGGATTAGATTCAGATAAGCATACATTTGTAGCAAAATATCCAGGCACTCTTGGAAACAGCTTACAGGTTTCTATGTGTCCGCATTCAGGCGCTGACTCAGCTTTTAACGGTTGGGCATATGCTAATGAATTTGATGCTGCGCCAGGAACATCGGATTTTGGTACAAAAAATAATGGTACAAATGACGAAGTTCATGTAGCTATTATTGATAAAGCTGGTAAATTCACAGGCACTCAAGGCACTTTACTTGAAAGATACGCGTTTGCTTCAGTTGCATCGAATGCTAAAAATACTAACGGTACTACTAATTACATAAAAGACATTATCAATGAAAACTCTAAATATGTTTGGATGATTGATTTTGATTCTGATATGAAAAGTACATTAGCAAGTAAAGCTGCGGCTGGTACTGCACTAGACAGCGGAGATAACTTTACTAGAACCACTGGTTTGCAAGATTCAGATATAGACTTTAACTTTTCACAAGGTGTTGATCCTAGCGCAATATCGACTGCAAACACATTAGCTGGTTATGATTTGTTTGAAGATAAAGATCAAGTTGAAATTGATTTCTTAATTGCTAATAGACAGATATCTCGAGCAAGCGCCACAACTGTTGTAAATGATTTAGTAGCCACTGCTCAATCATTAAGAAAAGACTGTGTGGTTGTTACATCACCAGCACAAAGTGATATCGTTAATAAAACTTCTGCATCAGATATAGTAACAAATATTGTTGCAACTTCTGATACATTTACTAAGTCATCATACCTAGTAAATGATGGAAACTTTTTAAAAGTTTACGATAAATATAATGATCAATATATTGAAATACCTGCTGCTTCTTCAACTGCTGGTATCATGGCTGCTACTGATTTAAACAGAGCACCTTGGTTTTCTCCTGCAGGATCTCGAAGAGGGCAGTACTTAGGAATAACATCAATATCGTTTACACCCACTAAACCACAAAGAGACACTTTGTATAAAGCCGGTGTTAATCCAATTGCTAATATTCCAGGTGCAGGCGTAATACTATTTGGTGATAAAACAAAACTTGCAAGGCCTTCAGCATTTGATAGAATCAATGTTCGAAGATTGTTCTTAGTATTAGAAAGAGCAATATCAAGAGCAGCTGAACAGGTACTCTTTGAATTCAACGATGAATTTACAAGAGCTGAGTTTGTCAATATTGTCGAGCCAGTATTACGTGAAGTAAAAGGTAGACGTGGTATCACGGATTTCAGAGTAGTTGCAGATGCTACAAATAATACACCTGCAGTTATTGATAGAAATGAGTTTATCGCAAGTATCTTCATTAAGCCGGCCAGATCCATTAACTTCGTTACACTTAACTTTGTAGCAGTAAGAACTGGTGTCGACTTTGAAGAAGTCGTTGGCACAGTTTAGGAGGTAGAAAATGGCAGTATTAGGCGTAGATGATTTTAAATCAAAGCTTAGAGGTGGCGGGGCACGTCCTAACCTCTTCAAGGCTACAATAAACTTTCCTGGATATGCTAATGGTGATGCAGAATTGACATCGTTTCTTTGTGAAACTGCTCAATTACCTGGATCAACACTAGGCCAGATTGTTGTACCATTTCGTGGTAGACAATTAAAAATGGCTGGTGATAGAACCTTTGATGTCTGGACAGTAACAATAATCAACGATACAGATTTTGCTATCAGAAACTCAATGGAGAGATGGATGAACGGTATGAATGCACATTCAACAAATACCGGTCTTACAACTCCTGTTGCTTATGAAGCAGATCTTTTTGTTGAGCAACTTGACAGGTCAGGTGACACACTTAAAAAGTATACTTTTAGAGGATCTTATCCTCAAGATTTATCACCAATTGAGTTAAACTATGCGTCAAACGATGAAATCGAAAGATTTCAGGTAACGTTTGCGTATCAGTACTACGAAACCGACACTACAAGTTAAGATATAAATAGTAGGAGAGCAGTTTTTGCTCTCCTCACTATAAAGGAATTTTAAATGGCAGAAAATACAATTAAATTATTTGGATTTGAGATAACAAGAGCTAAAGATAAAAAGACTCTTGCTTCACCTGTTCCGCCACGAGACGATGACGGCGCTGGTTATGTAACTGCAACTTCGGCCGGAGCTCACTACGGCCACTATATTAATATGGACGGTGATGATTCAAAAGATAATGCGCAACTTATATTGAAATATAGAGGTAGTGCTATGCATCCAGAAACTGATGCAGCTATCGAAGATATTATAAGCGAATCAATTACAGCAAATGAAATAGCGCCTGCAGTAGCAATTAACTTAGATAATATACCAATAAGCGACAGTATTAAGAAACAAATTACAGAAGAATTTGAAAAAATATATAACATGTTAAACTTTAAAGAGCTCGGTCATGATATCTTTAGAAGGTGGTACATTGATGGAAGATTATACCATCACTTAGTTGTTGATGAAAGTAACCTATCTGCAGGAATCCAAGAAATAAGATATATGGATGCTGCTAAGATGAGAAAAGTAAAGCAAGTTAAAAGTAAAAAAGATCCGCTTACAGGCGCTAAACTTGTAGAAAAAGTAGACGAGTTCTATATATTTCAAGAAAAACCTGGATCACAAAATGCTGGTATTAAGATGACAACTGATTCAGTAAGTTATATTACTTCTGGATTATTAGATGAAACTCGTAAGAAAGTAGTTTCATATTTACATAAAGCACTTAAACCTATAACACAATTAAGAATGATGGAAGATTCTCTAGTAATCTATAGATTAGCTCGAGCTCCTGAAAGAAGAATGTTTTATATTGATGTAGGTAATTTACCTCGAGGTAAAGCCGAACAATATATGAAAGATATAATGTCTAAGTATCGTAATAAATTAGTATACGATGCAAAAACTGGTGAAATACGTGATGATCGTAAACACATGTCAATGCTCGAAGATTTTTGGCTACCAAGGAGAGAAGGTGGAAGAGGTACTGAGATATCAACTTTGCCTGGTGGAGAAAACTTAGGACAAATTGAAGACATTATATATTTTCAAAAAAGATTATATAGATCACTTAATGTACCAATGAATAGATTAGAACAAGAACAACAGTTTTCATTAGGTAGAGCTACTGAAATAAGTAGAGACGAACTTAAATTTCAGAAATTTATTGATAGATTAAGAAATAGATTTGCCAATTTGTTCTATGACATTTTAAAGAAACAGTTAATAATAAAGAATATTATTACTGAAGATGACTGGAACACTTGGAAAAATAAATTAACTGTTGATTATTCTCGAGACAATCACTTTACTGAATTAAAAGAAGCAGAATTATTAAGAGAGAAAATACAAAGTTTAGATCAGGTATCTCAATATGTTGGAGAATATTTCTCTAAACAATGGGTACAAAAGAATATTCTTTTAATGGATGACGATACTATTAAGAATATGGATAAAGAAATTGCTGCCATGCAGGCGCAAGAACCAGACGGAGACCAAGGAGAAGTATAATGGATAATGTCGAACACGTGGAAAATACAGATCAAGAAGATAATGGAAATCATATACAAGATTTGATAAAATCCGCTTTGGAAAAAGATTACAATAACGCTAATAAAACATTTGGTGAAGTTATGACTATTAAAATGTCTGACTTATTAGATCAAGAAAAAATTAGAATGGCTGACCAAGTTTATAATGATGCTGAAGAAGAGTCTGAAGAAGATGAAGAAATACTCGATGATGAATCTGAAGAAGAAGAGTTTGAAGATGAATCTGAAGAAGATGATGAGCTTGAAGACGAAGCTGAGGTGTAAAACACAGAAAGTATAAATATAATTAACATGTACACTTTTTCACAATTAAGAGAATTAACTGGAAGAAAACCTATTGGTAAAGTTGTCTTTGATAAAAAGATTAATAGAGTTTCTGTTAGAGTTAATAACGAAAAGAATAAGTTTGTTGCTTATATTGATGGTGATAGGTTAGACGTTTACAATACTCAGAGAGAAGCCGAGAAGGCTGCAACTGAATTTATGAAACAATATAAAGGAATGAAATAATGGAAATTAGACCTTTAGCGGCCAAAGTTACTGCAAACGGAAATAGTAATAAAACTACTGTAGGCAATGCTCAAACAGTTTATGTTTGTGCAACTGCAGATGACTTAATCACTAATGTTACAACTAGTGCTACAATGCAAGTACACGAAAACCAAGCTTTTGTATTACATAAAGCTGCTGGTGATGAAGTGCATGCAGGTACTACAACAACACATTTTACTAAAATAGCATACCCAAGAGGTTAATATGAAATTAATATCAGAATTTGCAGAAAATAAAATAGAATTTTTAATTACTGAAGATAAAAAGACTGGTAAAAAAAATTATGCTATTGAAGGTGTATTTGCGCAAGCAGAAACAAAGAATCGTAACGGACGTATATATCCAATGCCAGTAATGGAAAAAGCACTTGGTAAATATAATAACGATCAAGTTACTAAAGGTAGAGCAGTTGGAGAGTTAAATCATCCGGAAGGACCAACTGTCAACTTAGATAAGGTTTCCCACAAGATCACTGAATTAAAATTTCAGGGTAATGATATTGTGGGCAAAGCATCGATACTGAACACCCCTATGGGAGAAGTTGTTAAAGGCTTACTCGATGGCGAAGTTCAATTTGGTGTATCGACTCGTGGTATGGGAAGTTTGAGCCAGCGTAATGGCGTCGCAGTCGTCAATGACGATTATATTCTAAACGCGGTAGACATCGTGCAAGATCCATCCGCTCCTAGCGCATTTGTTAATGGGATTATGGAAGGAGTAGAATGGGTTTGGAATAACGGCATTATAGAAGCACAAACAATTGAAAGAATGGAGACTGAAATTAAGAAAGCTCCGCGTGCTGATCTCTATGAGACACAAGTTCGTGAGTTTAAGAATTTCCTCTCGTTACTCAAAAATAATAAATAGGAGTCTAAAATGACTGATAAAGAAATTATCGAAAATCAGGAAGAGGAACTCCATGACGAAGTAACTGACGAAGTTGTGGAAGCTCACGATCCTAAGAATGCTGAAGCTCAGTCAATAGCTGCAGTCGACAAGGCAGGTGATGCCACTGGAAGCGCTCCAAAGCGTAAAGGTGATAACACTAAGCAAGATCCAATGCCAAAAACTAAAGCAGGAATTATTGCTGCAATGGTTGGTAAAATGCAAGGAATGGACAAAGCAGGTTTATCTGCAATGTTTAAAGGTGAAAGTTATGTAAGTAACGAAGACCAACTTGTTGAGGATCAAGATCAAGATCAAGTTCAGATTGAAGTTGATTTTAAAGACGATCTTAAAGCACTTGTTAACGAAGAAGCTACACTGTCTGAAGAATTCAAGCAGAAAGCAGAGACTATCTTTGAAGCTGCAATCAATTCAAAAATAAATGTTGAGATTGATAGACTAGAAGAGAAGTACAACGAAGAACTTTCAGAAGAAGTTGAAAGTACTAAAAAGGAACTTGTGGAAAAAGTAGACAGCTACCTAAACTACGTAGTTGAAGGCTGGATGGAAGACAACAAGTTAGCAATCCAAAATGGTTTAAGAACTGAAATCGCTGAAGATTTTATGAATAAGTTAAAAGACCTATTCACTGAGTCTCACATTCATGTTCCTGAGGAATCTGTTAATGTAGTTGACGAACTCGCAGACAATGTTGAAGAGTTAGAGGCACAACTCAATGCTTCAACTGAAAAGTCTATTCACATGGCTGAAGAGTTAGAGTTATATAAGAGGGAGTCTATCATTAGAGAGGCAACCAAAGATTTAGCTGAAACTCAAGTCGAAAAGCTAAAAGGTTTAGCAGAAAATGTTGATTTTGATGACGAAGAAACTTTCGCACAGAAAGTAGCTCAGTTAAAAGAATCATATTTCGCTAAGACAACTAAAACTCAAGACGAGATTGTTGAAGATGATGATGGTCCAGTAATGGAATCAACAGGTTCAATGGATCAATATCTTAAAGCAATTAGAAAAAACGCACAGAAATAGGGGAGTCTTAAATGACACAATCATACGATAGATTGATCGAAAAATGGGCACCAGTACTGAACGAAGAGTCAGCTGGTACTATTGCAGATCATCATAAAAAAGCTGTAACAGCTGCTGTACTTGAGAATCAGGAAATCGCTCTTAAAGAAGAAGGAATGATTACAGAAGCAGCTCCAGGTAACAATGTTGGTTCAGTAGCAAACTGGAATCCAGTATTAATCGCACTAGTAAGACGTGCTATGCCTAACTTAATGGCATACGACATCTGTGGTGTACAACCAATGTCTGGCCCAACTGGTCTTATCTTCGCAATGAAGTCAAGATACGGTGGTGGTTCAACATCAAATAGAGAAGCATTATTCAACGAAGCTGAAACACGCTTTTCTGGAGACAGTGGTGGCACTCATGATTCTGATAACGTATCAGGTTTAAGAGACTCACAAGCTGGCGTAACAGCTGCTGCAAATATTGGCACAATAGACGACGACAGACTTACAGCTCTTGCAGCTGGTGGTATGCCAACTGTAGACGCTGAAGAACTTGGCGCATCTACTGGTAGTACCTTTAATGAGATGGGTTTCACTATTGAAAAAGCAACTGTGACTGCTAAGTCAAGAGCGTTAAAAGCTGAATACAGCTTAGAATTAGCTCAAGACCTTAAAGCTATTCATGGTCTAGACGCTGAGACAGAATTGGCAAATATCTTGTCAACAGAAATCTTAGCTGAAATCAATAGAGAAGTTATTAGAACTATTAACTCTCAAGCTAAAACTGGTGCTTTACAATCTAACACTGCTATTAACGGTATTTTTAACGTTCAGACAGATGCAGATGGTAGATGGTCAGTTGAAAAGTTCAAAGGACTAGTATTACAGATCGAAAGAGAATGTAATAGAATTGCAATCGAGACACGTAGAGGTAAAGGAAACTTTATCGTATGTTCATCTGATGTAGCATCTGCACTTTCTGCAGCTGGTATGTTAGACTACACACCTGCAATGTCAACAAACTTAAATGTTGATGATACAGGTAATACTTTTGCTGGTACTTTAAACGGTAGAACAAGAGTTTACATCGACCCGTATGCTCAGCAAAACTATGTGACAGTTGGATATAAGGGAACTAACCCATACGATGCTGGTCTATTCTATTGCCCATACGTTCCATTAACAATGGTACGTGCTGTTGGTGAAGATACATTCCAACCAAAAATTGGTTTTAAAACCAGATATGGAATGGCATCTAACCCATTTGTAGGTGCTACACCTGCTGATGGCCTAGCCGCAGTTAAGACTAACCAGTACTACAGAATATTCAGAGTTGACAATATTCTAGGTGCTTAGTCTAGTACTTTAAATTAATATTAGAAGAGGGACGAAAGTCCCTCTTTTTTTCATATAAATAGATGTATGGCATTAACTACAAACTTTAACTATCTACAACCAACTGGATTTAAGTTAGTAATAGATAGAAAAAATTATCCGAACTTAGAGTTCTTCTGTCAAGATTTTACCCACGCTGGTGTGATTATGAATACGGCAGATCTTGGCTATAAGAAAATAGCAGCAATTCCATTTATAGGTGACAAACTTACTTATAATGAAATGTTGGCAAATATAATCATTGATGAAGATATGAAAACTTATACAGAGATGCACAACTGGATGAGAAGAAATCTTGATCAAGATAATGTAACAGCACTTGATAGATTTAATAACGCAAATGCGATACCTGCAATGTCTGATATAACGTTATCAATATTAAATAGTTCTAATAACGCAATAGCACAAATTATATATAGAGATAGTATACCAACAGCATTAACTGATATTCAGTTTCAAGCCACAAGTGGTGCTGAATCCTTCTTAACGTTTGGTGCTTCATTTAGATTTACTTATTTTGATATTAAAACAATTAATCCAACATCTGGTGCAATAACAGATTCATTTGATGTAACTGGTACTGTAACCGGTTAATATATATTATTGGAGAGATAATGATAGACTTGAAAAAAGTCCACGAAATGTGGCAAACCGACAGCATTATTAGTAATGCACAATTAGACGAAACTTCTAGAAACACTCCAACCTTACACGCAAAATACTTACAGATTTGGTCTACAGCCAAATTAGAATTAAGACGAGCAGAATTTGAACAAAAGAAACTTTTAAAAGATAAATGGTTATATTACAATGGTAAGATGGACCAGAAAAGTATAGAAGAAAAAGGTTGGGTGCCAGATCCGTTTGATGGTCTTAAAGTGTTAAAAGGAGAAATGGATTACTATTATGATAGCGATCCAGAAATACAAAAATCAGAAGAAAGAATCCAATACTGGAAAACCGTTGTTGACACTTTATCTGAAATTATTGATAACTTAAAGTGGAGACACCAAACTATAGCGAATATGATTAAATGGAAACAATTCGAGTCAGGAAACTAAATCATTCTGTCATACATGTAGATTGCGACAGAGGCATTGGCGCAGAGTTAAGAGAGTTTTTTTCTTTTTTTGTGCCGGGATATAAATTTATGCCTGCGTTTCGTAACAGGCTATGGGATGGAAAAATAAGATTATTTAATCAGATAACTGGTGAAATTTCTGCAGGTTTATTTCCACAAATATTATCATTTGCTGAAAGTCGTGAATACGAAGTTGAGATAATGGAATCAGATTATGGTAGTCCTAATGAAGGTAATAAAATAAATCCAGAATTTATGATGAAATTTATAGATGCTTTGAAGTTACCATTTAAAATAAGAGATTATCAGTTTGATGCAGTGTGTACAGGAATACAAAAGAAAAACACTATATTGTTGTCTCCCACTGGTTCTGGTAAATCACTAATCATTTATGTTCTTATGCGATATATGTTAACGTCGTTTGATAATGATGTATTAATTATTGTACCAACTACATCATTAGTTGAACAGATGTATAACGATTTTAAAACCTATGGATATAATGTAGAAGCACACTGCCATAGAATATATTCAGGTAAAGATAAGAACACAAATAAAAGAGTCATAATAAGCACATGGCAATCTATATACAGATTTCTGCCAGAATGGTTTAGTAGATTTGGTACAGTTTTTGGCGATGAGTGCCACGGATTTAAATCTAAATCATTAACAACAATTATGAATAAATGTATAGAAGCTGAATATCGATTTGGTACAACAGGAACACTAGATGGTGCATTAACACACGAATTAGTATTACAAGGATTGTTTGGTAAAGTACACAGAGTTACAAGCACGAGAGAACTACAAGATAATGATACACTTGCTAAACTTACAATACGTAGAATAATATTAGATCATGGCGAAAATATTAAAAAAGATTTTGGTAAAAAAACATACCAAGAAGAAATAGAATTTATTGTTACTAATAATAAACGAAATACATTTATTAAAAATCTTACACTTGATTTAAAAGGTAATACATTAGTATTATATAACTATGTAGAAAAACACGGCAAACCATTATACAATCTTATTAAAGACGAAGTAGAAGAAAGCCGCAAGACTTTTTTTGTATCCGGCGAAACAGCTGCCACTGATAGAGAAGCTATAAGAGCAATAGTAGAAAAACAAAAGAATTCAATAACAGTAGCATCTCTCGGTACGTTTAGTACAGGTATAAATATTAGGAACCTACATAATATTGTCTTTGCATCACCATCTAAGTCACAGATAAGAGTTTTGCAAAGTATTGGTAGAGGTTTAAGAAAAACAGATGATAATAAAGATGCAACTCTTTACGACATCATTGATGACATAACATGGAAGACAAAGAAAAATTTTGGTATATTACATGCTGATGAAAGATTAAGAATTTACGGTAGAGAAAAATTTAACCATAAGACTTATAGAGTGAATTTATGAATATAAAACAATTTAAATTAACTAATAATGAAGAAATAATTTGTGAAGTCGTTGATTGGGACACTGGTGACGAAGCTGGTGATGTTTTAGTTAAACGAGCTTTAAGGGTAATTGGCGTAGAAGATTATCAAAAAGGATGGAGGTTCTTTTGTTTTAGACCTTGGATGTCTTTTCAAGATGATCCTACTTCTTTACAAACTTTAAATTCAGCACATATAATAGTAACGACCAATCCATCTAAAGACATACTAAAACATTATAATAGATGTATAACTCGTATAGCTGATGATGTGAAAAGAAATACTAAAACAACAGCATATGCTAATCTAGATGAAATACAGGATGAATTAAGAGAATTAACTGATGATGAAATGGATGATTTCTTATACAATAAGTACGGTGCAACTGAAGAAGCTCCATCTTCTTTAGATTCTGATAGTGGTAAGATAATTAAATTTAGACCACGGAAGACCTTTCACTAAGGTATATACCCCTTCTCCCCGTATACTCTTTTATTATACCATACTTTTTAACAAATGTACACCATTATATTTTTAATTAAGAGACAAATTAAACAGTGTACATTTACGTAAAATCAGTGTATAATAATACTATAAAATAAAGGTTATAACAATGGCACGCAAAAAAAGCATACATTACGTTAACAATTCTGACTTTTCTACTGCAGTAGTCGAATATGTTGAAAGAGTTGTAATTGCAAGAAAAGACGAAACTAAAATTCCAACAGTTCCAGATTATGTGGCACAATGTTTCTTAAAAATAGCTGAAGGTTTATCGCATAAAGGTAACTTTATAAGATACACATACAGAGAAGAAATGGTTATGGATGCAGTTGAAAACTGTTTGAAAGCAATTAGCAACTATAACTTAGAGGCTGCTACTAGAACTGGTAAACCAAATGCATTTGCATATTTTACTCAGATAACATGGTATGCATTCTTAAGAAGAATTTCAAAAGAAAAAAAACAACAAGAAATTAAATTAAAATATTTAGCTAAATCTGGTATCGATAGCTTTATTGATACTGGTACTGAATCTGTAGCAGCAGGTCAAGCAGCACATTTTGTTGATACTCTTAAAGACAGAATTGCAAGAGTACGTAATACAGATAATGAAGTAAAAGAAATAGTTAAGAAAGAAAAAAAGAAACGTAAAACTAAATTAGCGGATTCAGACTTAAGTGAGTTCATGTTATGAAGGTAGGTATTACTGCTTCTACATTTGATCTATTACATGCTGGTCATGTTGAGATGTTAAGAGAAGCAAAAGACCAATGCGAATATTTAATATGCGCTTTACAAATAGACCCATCAATCGACAGAATAGAAAAAAACAAACCTGTTCAAACTATAGTTGAAAGATATACACAATTATCTGCAGTTAAATTTGTAGATGAAGTTATTCCATATATGTATGAATCTGATCTTGTAGATATACTTTCTATGAGAAATATAGATGTACGCGTACTAGGTGAAGAATATAGAGAAAAAGACTTTACAGGTAGAGATATTTGTAAAGCACGTGATATAGAATTGTACTTTAATAAAAGAGAACATAGGTTCAGTACGAGTGATTTAAGAAAGAGAATAACGAATGAAACTAGCAATACTCAATGACACTCATTGTGGAATTAGAAACTCTTCAGAAATATTTTTAGATAATGCAGAAGACTTTTATACAAATATATTTTTTCCGGAATGCGAAAAACGTGGAGTGAAACAAATATTGCATCTAGGTGATTATTATGATCATCGTAAGTTTGTAAACTTTAAAGCACTTAATCAAAATAGAAGAGTGTTTTTAGAACCTTTAAGAAAAAAGAACATGGTTATGGATATTATACCTGGCAACCATGACACCTATTATAAAAATACTAATGAATTAAATTCACTAAAAGAATGCTTAGGTCATTATATGAATGAGATTCATATAGTTATGGAACCAACTGTTATGCAATACGGTTCTTTAAGTATGGGATTGCTTCCATGGATATGCGCAGATAACTACGATCAATCAATGAACTTTATTAGAGACTGCAAAGCAGACTGGTTAGGTTCTCATCTTGAATTAGCTAACTTTGAAATTGGTAGAGGTATTATGGCGCATGGCGGTATGGATCCAAAACTATTTGAAAAGTTTGAACAAGTATTATCTGGTCATTATCATACAGCTTCTAAAAGAGATAACATATGGTACTTAGGTAATCCTATGGAATTCTTTTGGTCTGATGCGCACGACACAAAGTACTTTCATATTCTTGATACTGAAACAAGACAAATAGAAAAAATACAAAATACTTACACTTTATTTGAAAAAATAGTGTACAATGACAAAGAAGTGTGTTATAATAATTATAATAAAAATTTATCTAAAAAATTTGTTAAGGTTGTTGTAGCAGAAAAAACTGATCCATTTACATTTGATAGGTTTATTGATAATATTCAGAATCAAGATATCTATGAATTAAAGATAGCAGAAAACTTTAATGAGTTTATGGGTCAAAATGTTGAAGACGAAGATATGAACTTCGAAGATACAGCTGAAATAGTTGATTCATATGTTGAAGCAGTGGATACGGATTTAGATAAGAGTAAGATTAAAATCCAAATGAGAGAATTGATGACGGAAGCGCAGGCACTTGAAATAGCATGATAAATTTTAAATCTATAAAATATAAAAACTTTTTATCTTCCGGAAATTATTTTACTGAGATACCTTTGAATAAAGATAAGTCAACGCTTATTGTTGGTCATAATGGTGCAGGTAAATCTACTATGCTAGATGCTATATCATTTGCATTGTTTGGTAAACCACATCGTAAAATTATGAAGAACCAATTAGTTAATTCTATTAATCAAAAGCAAGCAGTTGTTGAAGTAGAATTTTCTGTAGGTTCGGCACAGTTTAGAATTTTAAGAGGCATAAAGCCAAACATATTTGAAATATGGAAAGATGGTACAATGATTAACCAGTCTTCCCATTCTTTAGAATACCAGAAGATCCTCGAACAAAATATACTGAAACTTAATCATAAAAGCTTTCATCAAGTTGTAGTTTTAGGCTCCTCTTCCTTTATACCTTTCATGCAACTTAATGCAGGTCATCGTAGAAATGTTATTGAAGATCTTCTGGATATTAATATTTTTTCTAAGATGAATCTTATCATAAGAGAAAGAAATTCTATATTAAAAGAAAGCATTACTAGAATAAGTAATGATACTAATATTGTAAAAAGTAAAATAGAACAACAAGCAAAATACATTCGTGATATTGCTGCTCTTACACAAGAGAATAAAAACAAATATGAAACTCAAGTTGCAACTGGAAGAGAAAGAATAAAAGTACTTCAAAAACAAAATAGTGAATTAAGTTTAGCGCTTGAATCCAGTACAGCTATTGATGAATTAAAAGAACTGCAAACACAAAAGAATAAAGTTATTGGTGAAATTGCTACTATAAAACAAGAAATGAAATCAGTTGCAAAACGTGGTATGTTTTTAGAAAAGAATGACGAGTGCCCTACATGTGATCAACCTATAGCTAATAAAGATAAACTTATTTTAGAAACAAGAAACGAAGCGCATAAGGTACAATCATCTTTAAGTGCAGTAGAACAGAACGGTAGTTCTATTGATACAGATATATTAGCATTAGAAGAAATTATTAAAGACATAAAAGAAAAAACAGATACGATTAATGCAAACAACAGAGAGATTGTTTCAGTAACACAAAACAACGATGAGTTACAAAAGTATTTAGAAAGTGAAGTGTCAGCCGATTTAACTGGAGCGCGTAACGATTTAGAAACTATGAATAATGATAAAGAAAGTTTATTTGAAGAAAAGCTTAAGTTAAATGAACAGTTCGGTTATAATAATGTTATTGCTGAAATGTTGAGAGATACTGGTATTAAAACAAAGATTATTAAACAGTACTTACCTACTATTAATAAACTTGTTAACCAGTTCTTGCAAACTCTGGACTTCTTTGTTTCTTTTAACTTAGATGAAAATTTTAATGAAACGATAAAGTCAAGACATAGAGATGATTTTACTTATGATTCTTTTAGTGAAGGTGAAAAACAAAGAATCGATTTATCTTTATTATTTACATGGAGACAAATTGCTAAAATGAAAAATTCAGTATCAACTAACTTATTAGTACTTGATGAAACATTTGATTCATCACTCGATCATGATGGTATTGAAAACTTATTAAAAATATTATCCATGATGGATGCAAATAGTAATACATTTATTATATCACACAAAGGAGATATATTAGATGGTAAGTTTGAATCCAAGATCGAGTTTATTAAAGATAGAAATTTTTCTAAGATAAAAAATTAAATGAAATTAACTGTGTACATTTACATAAAACTATGGTATAATATTATTATAAAATCAAAAAGGAAGGTTATTAATTATGGAATTAAGTGAAAGCACTTTACAAGTTTTAAGAAACTTTTCAGGCATTAATCAAAATATATTGATTAAAACTGGATCGAATATTAAAACTATTAGTGAAGCAAGGAACGTGGTGGCAACTGCCGATGTTACCGAAAGTTTCGAAAAAGATTTCGGCATATACGATTTAAATGAATTCATTGGAGTAATGGGATTAGTCGATACTCCAAGTTTAAAATTTGAAGATGACTTTGTTATTGTTTCTGATTCCTCAGGTAGATCTAAAGTAAAATATTTCTATGCTGCTGAAGAAACATTAACGGCACCTACAAAAGATGTTACTATGCCAGAAGCTGATGTCAAGTTTGTATTAGACAATGATACACTCAACAGACTAAAAAAAGCTGCATCAACACTAGGTCATAGTGAAGTGTCAATAAAAGCAAAAGATGGCGTATTAAGCTTGTCAGTTGTTGAAAATCAAAATGCAACCTCAAATGCTTTTTCTATTGATATTGACGGCGAGTTTAAACAGGACGCTGTATTTAACTTTATAATAAGTATTTCTAATCTTAAGATCCTTCCAGGTGATTATGAAGTAGAAATATCTTCTAAACTAATAACGCAATTTAAGAACAAAGAACTTCCTTTGAAATACTGGATTGCACTTGAAAAATCTTCAACATACGGAGCATAATGACATGTCAGAAAATTTAAAACAATTAAAAGAACTTGCCAATAAAGCAAGTAGAAGTACTGTAGCAGTTGTAGATGCTGTTACACAAAGAGGTGGATTCAAAGGTGAAGAGCTTTCGACTATCGGTGGTTTAAGAGACCAGTGTATTCAAATCATTCAAATATGTGAAGCACTTCAACAAGAAGATGCAATGAATGATACAAGTGATAAAAAACCAGAAGAAAAGAAGTAATGAGTACTGACTTTCTATGGGTTGAAAAGTATAGGCCTAAGATTGTATCAGAAACTATCTTACCTGAATCTTTAAAACTAACCTTCCAAAAGATAGTCGACGGTGGTGAACTCCCTAATATGTTGTTCACTGGTACCGCCGGCTTAGGTAAGACTACAGTCGCCCGAGCTCTATGTAACGAGCTCGGTTGCGATTTTATTCTTATCAACGGTTCTGAAGAAGGTAATATTGATACGTTAAGAACTAAGATAAAACAATTTGCATCATCTGTTTCATTACAAGGTGGTTATAAAGTTGTTATATTAGATGAAGCTGACTATCTCAATCCACAATCTACACAACCAGCGTTACGCGGTTTTATAGAAGAGTTTTCCAATAATTGCAGATTTATTCTTACTTGTAACTTTAAAAACAGAATTATCGAGCCATTACATTCACGATGTGGTGTATATGAATTTAATACATCCAAAAAATCTATGGTGAAATTATGTGAATCCTTTATGGCTAGATGTAAAACTATTTTAGATAATGAAAAAATTGAATATGACGATAAGCCTTTGGCTGAACTTATAATTAAATTTGCACCAGATTGGCGTAGAGTATTAAATGAACTTCAAAGATATTCTATTAATGGCCGAATTGATTCAGGTATTGTTGCTAATTTGCAGGATAAAAACTTCGATGATCTATTCTCTCATTTAAAAAATAAAAATTTTAAAAGTATGCGATCTTGGGTAGTAAACAATATAGATACAGATGCAAGCGCTATTTTTAGAGCTATTTACGACAGAATGTCAGATAAAGTTACGCCACAATCAATACCACAGCTCGTGCTTTTGCTTGCAGACTATCAATATAAAAATGCATTTGTTGCTGACCATGAACTTAATGTGGTAGCATGTTTAACGGAGGTAATGTCAGATGTACAATTCAACTAACTTAACACTATATACACAAGATGACTGTAACTATTGTCATATATTAAAGAAAAAACTTTCTGAATGGGATTTTAAATATAGAGAAGTAAATGTTAGCTATGATATGTTTGCTAAAGAATTTTTAAAAGAACAAGGGCATAGAACAGTTCCTCAACTTTATCTAAACAATATTCATTTAAATAAATTTCCAACTTTAGAACTTACCAAAAAACACATAGAAGAAGAAATCAACTATGAAAATTATATTGGTGGTGTAGAAAGCTGGGCTCCTCTTAAAAGTGCATAGGACGTATAATGAATCCTTTTGAATATTCAAATGCTATAAATTACACTAAGAAAGATATCATGATTGACGATATTGCTGAAAAAGCATATTCGTCATACATGATTAACAGACAGCTATCTTACTTTCCAGATACGGTATTAGCTGCAAACGAGATGAATCGTAATCATCATATCGATAACCGCCTTCAATTTGATTTTTTTATAAATATAATTAGAAAACGTAAAAGGTTTTCTAAATGGTTCAAACCTGAACAAATTAGTGAATTGGATGTGGTTAAGAAATATTATGGCTATAGCAATGAAAAGGCCCGACAAATTTTAACTCTCCTATCCACTGATCATATAAACGAATTGAAAAATAAGGTGGCACAAGGTGGAAGAAAATAACATTGTAGAATGGAACCCAGCAAATATGCTAGAGGTTACATTAAACGAGCCGGACGATTTTCTTAAAATAAGAGAAACACTTACTCGAATAGGTGTGGCATCGCGTAAAGATAATAAGCTTTATCAGTCATGTCATATATTGCACAAACAAGGCAGATACTTTATTGTGCACTTTAAAGAACTCTTTTTATTAGATGGAAAAAAATCTAATCTTGAAGAGAATGATGTTGGACGTAGAAATACTATAGCAACATTAATGAGTGATTGGGGTCTATTAACTGTAGAAAATAAAGAACAATTACAACCAATAGCACCATTAAGACAAATTAAAATAATCTCATTTAAAGATAAAGATGAATGGGAATTATGTCCAAAGTATAATATTGGTAATGGAACAAAATAAAATTAAAGAAGCATATAGAATATTCTTCTTAGTGAAAGGTCATTTAGACGTCACTGAAGAAACAGCTTTGGCTTGTTACGATAACTATTTTAAAAGAATATGGTACAATCAAGAAGCCTGGGTAAGAGAAGAAAGATTTCATATAGCTTATGAAAAAAAATTTGGATCTACTGGTTTAAATTAAGAAAGTAGATACTATATATATTATAGAGGCGCCGATAACCGGGTCTCGTTTAACCTTGCTAGTCAATAGGAGGCAATTATGACTAAGAACTTTATTTACCCGAGAAACGCTTTCTTGGGTTTCGATCACATTTTTGATCAACTGGAAAATATCCATTCACACGCGAAGGATACTTATCCACCATATAACGTTGTTAAACACAGCAATATGACATATGAAATTGAGATGGCTGTAGCCGGCTTTAAGAAAGATCATATTGATATTGAAGTAAAAGACCACGTTATGAACATTACTGGTAATAGACCTAAGCGTAGAGAACAAGACGCGTATGTCCATAAAGGTATTAGTGCTCGAAAGTTTTCAAGATCATTTAGACTGTCCGAATATACGGAAGTAGACGGTGCAGACATTCAGGATGGAATATTATCTGTTCAATTAAAGGTAGTCCTACCAGAAGAGAAGCGACCTCGTAAAATTACAATTAATTAACGAGGAAAATTAAATGACAACTTTAACTACAACTTACAATATCACATGTCAAGTGTGCGAATTCATTGCTAACGCATTTAAAAAAACATTAAGAGCTATCATAGTAGGTAGACAAATGGCTGCAAATGCTCAAGTAGCAAGAGAACTTCAACAACTTGGTTTCTATGGAAGAGATGCAGATTTAAAGCATATCATTATGCAATTAAATGATAAAACTTCTAAAGAATACGAAAGATATTAGTATTGTAAAAATCTAAATAAATTAGGCGGGCTGTGCTCGCCTTTTTTATTATAAATAGTAATTTATAGGAGATATGATATGAATATAGAACAGTTAAGAAAAGAACTTGAATTGGATGAAGGAGTTAAATATGAAATTTACAACGATCACTTGGGTTATGCCACTTTTGGGATTGGGCATTTGGTTATTGATTCTGATCCAGAACACGGACAAGAAATTGGAACTGCTGTCTCAGAAGATAGAGTTATTGAAGCCTTCAACTCAGACGTCCAAACCGTGCTCGCAGATTGTGAGCAATTATATTACGGATTTAATGTCTTGCCAGAAGAAGTCCAACTGATCATTGCTAACATGATGTTTAATATGGGAAGACCTAGACTTTCAAAGTTTAAAGGTATGAAAGCTGGCGTTGATGCACAAGATTGGAATAAGGCAGCAGATGAAATGATAGACTCTGCGTGGTATAGACAAGTTCCAAACAGAGCCGGAAGATTAGTTAAAAGAATGAGAGCATTAGCTTAATGTCTGACTTAGACTTTGATTTTGGTTTTACTGCAGTAACTGAAGATGAATTAGATGTAGTGAAGAAAACACAAGAAGAAGTTAGTGGTAAAGAACACTTATTAACATCCAAGCAAGATACGCTTGACAACCTTTATAATGCAATAATGCCTTTGTTATCAAATTTAAAGAAAAATCCAGAAAAAGAATATATCCTCTGGCCTAACAGACTACAAAAAGTTGAAGAATTCGAAGATCATATTAATAAGATATATACAAATAATAATAAATAAAGTAAAATAATCCTTTACTTTTGCAAAAAACTATGGTATAATAACTATAATGATTAATTTTAAAACATATTTAGAAGAGGCTGCAGGAAAAGGTTTAACTATATTTGACATAGATGAAACTATGTTTATAACTAAAGCCAAAGTGCATGTAGTAAAAAATGGCAAAATCGTTAAAAAATTGGATAACCAAGAATTTAACACGTATAAGAAAAAACCTGGTGAAGATTACGACTTCGGCGAATTCAAAAACGCCGAGGTATTTAAGCGGACGTCCACGCCAATTGCAAGAATGATTAACAAAGTTAGAGTAATACTTAAGAACGCCACAAAGGCAGGATCTAAAGTTATTATTGTAACAGCAAGACCTAACTTTGATAATAAGAAAACATTCCTAGATACATTTAGAAATCAAAGAATTGACATAGATAAAATCTATGTTGAAAGAGCTGGCAACTTAGGTTCAGGACCAGCTGCAGATAATAAAAAGATTATTTTTAAAAAATACTTAGATCAGAAAATATATAAAAGAATAAGATTATTTGACGATGCTATGTCTAATTTAAAAATGTTTTTATCATTACAAAAAGACTACCCGGATGTTTCCTTTGAAGCATTCCTAGCAAAACCAAACGGCTCTGTTTCTAGAGTACGATAACAGGAGATAATAATGAATATGAAGACCATCGCGGCAGTGGCGACACTGGCATTTTTGTTTTGTTTTTCGGCATTTGCTGATAAAACAAAAGTAGGTTTTATCTATGTTGGCCCAACAGGCGATCATGGATGGACTTATAGACATGATATTGGAAGACAAGATATTGAAAAACATTTTGGTGATAAAGTTGAAACAACCTTTATCGAAAGTGTAAAATATGGACCTGATGCAGAAAGAGCAATTAGAGCTATGGCAAAAGGCGGAGCGGATATTATATTTGCAACATCTTTTGGTTATATGGAACCTATGCTTAAAGTAGCAAAAGAATTTCCAAATGTAAAATTTGAACATGCTACAGGTTATAAGCAATCTAAAAATATGTCAAGCTATGGATTAAGATTATATCAAGCAAGACATGTACAAGGTGTTATTGCTGGTATGATGACTAAAACAAATAAAATTTGTTATGTTGGTGCATTTCCAATACCAGAAGTTATTCGTGAAATTAACACGTATTACTTAGGTGCTAAGTCGGTTAATCCAGATGTTGATATTGATATCGTATGGGTTAATACATGGTACGATCCAGGTAAAGAAGCTCAAGCTGCAAAGGTTATGATTGCAGAAGGTTGTGACATGGTTGCACAACATACTGATTCACCTGCACCATTACAGACTGCAGAAAAAGCAGGCGTACTTGGTTTTGGTCAAGCAAGTAATCAATACAAGTTTGCTCCTAAGGCTCAGTTAACTGCAACTATTGATAATTGGTCTCCATACTATATTCAAAAAGTACAAGACGTAATGGACGGTACTTGGAAGAGTGGTGATTATTTTGGCCATATGAAAGATGATGTTGTACAAATGGCGCCATTTACTAATATGCCAGATGAAGTAAAAGCCTTTGCACAAAAGATTAAAGATGGTATTACTAATGGTAAGTACTTTGCTTTCACAGGACCTA
>Ga0181418_1000095_pt1 | contig 25960 bp, 23 predicted proteins | sample 41SPOviralmetaG_FD_130143 | JGI IMG/M metagenome (GOLD analysis project Ga0181418, IMG submission 130143) | Marine viral communities from the oligotrophic San Pedro Time Series (SPOT) site, San Pedro Channel, CA, USA - 41 SPOT_SRF_2013-03-13 | ecosystem: Environmental > Aquatic > Marine > Strait...
GGGCACAATCAGTTTATACAATGTTTTGGCAACAGATTTGTCTTGTATAATACCAATTGAAATGGGTATTTCTCATAATCCACAATACTGTGTGCCAAATGCTTATGTTCTATTAATTGATAAAATCACAATTGCTTCTAAATGTGAAGACGAAAGTGAATTATATATAAATACACATACGTGGAACCAAGACAGCAACGGAACCAATCAATTAGTAAAACATTCTTTAAAAAAGTTTCAATTAAAATCAACACAAGATTTTGAAAGCACAGTAAATTTGACAATTACCGCCAAACAAAGACTTACTATTACTGGTAAAACCAAAATTGCCCCTACTGGTATTAATAAAATAAATATTCAATTGTTTGGATATTTAAAAAAAGTTAATCTTATTGATAGTTCTAATAATAAATTTAATGAAAATTAATTTATTGTGTATATATATATACATAATGGCAATTTGTAGTTTCTGTGAAGAAAGCGAAAGAGAAGGATTTTGGAAATCTTATTGTGAAGACTGTGCTATGCTTCGTCGTATGTTAGTTCTTCATAATCCAAAAAAATGTGTTGAAATATTGCGAAGGTGTCTTATTAGAAATGAACAGCAAATTACTAATAAAATTAATCTTGAATTAAAAAAAGAAATAGAAGGAAATGACCAAAGGGATTATGACCAAAAACCAAATACAAGAAGTAATAAAAAATGACTATTAAACCCCATTACACAGAAGTATGAAAAAGCGGCAACCAACTTGTAATTCTATTAACTTTATAGTCAATAAACTTACGAGTTGGTTGCTCAGTTGAGAAGAAAACTCATAATCAATGCCCTATATTTAATAATTGTCTTATTTGACTATTAATATAATTTAAATTATGTTCAAATGTCTGTTCAAATGTGCCTAATTCACATTCATTTACAATATCCTCTAAAAAAGATAATATACCAAAAACTTTATATATTGTATATTTATAATCGTTTAATGCTCTTGTCTGTTTTATTAATTGTCTATCTTTTTCCTCTACAATCTCTTTCATTTGTTCGGCAAGTTCTAAATACTTCTGTTCTGTTATGTTTCTAACTTGTTGGACACTATCAATATCAATTTCTAATTCATTTATTTCATTCATATACTATTTCAATATATTTGCGATTTTTATTTAAAACTATTATATTATATTAACTTATATATATAAATATGATTTCGGTTCAAGATATAATAAACTACTTTATGGATAAAAACCCAAATAAGTCTGCTTCCACCTATTCCACTATGAGATTTAACATAATTAGATTAGAAAAAATAACACAAAAAGACATTAATGACTTATCTAAAAAAGATTTTATGAATATTAAACAAATTATGACAGATATGGATACATACTCTTTAAATACCAAAATTCAAACATTAATGGGTATTAAACTTTTCATAAGATTTAAAGAAGATAGTGGTGAAAGTAAAAGTGATTTAGAAAACACATATAATGAAGAATTAAAGAAATTATGTGCCACTAAACAAGAAAAAGAAGAGAAAAATGAAATGACAGAGAATGAAAGTAAAAATTGGATTGATTATGAAGATTTAAAAGATAAAATGAACCAATTTTATGATTATACACTTGAAGGTTTTATTAATAATGGTGGCACAGACTATGATAAATTTAGTGTTATAAGAAACTTTATGTTATTGGCATTATATATATATTTACCACCTACAAGAATTGGTAATTATAAAGATATGGTAATTAGAATACAGAAAACCCGTAAAGGTTCTTCATTAGATAAAAAATATAATTATTTAATGGTTCATAATGAAAATGAAACAACAAGTTATTCATTAGTCTTTAATCAATATAAAACTTCACGATTTATTGGTCAAATAAATCATAAAATAAATAATAGTAAATTAGATAAAATAATTGGTATATATCTTGACAGACGTGCCAATTTTGTTAATAAAAAAAGCAATACAACTTTTTTAATAAATAAAGATAAAAAAATAATGACGCAATCCAATATAACAGATACTTTAAAATATATATCAAGAAAAATTGTGGGTAAAGAATTATCTGTGAATTTATTACGTCATATATATCTTACATATTATTTATCACTAAATAACTCTATTGAAAATAATAAAAAAACTGCTCATTTTATGGGTCAAACATATGACGCCACGCAAATGGAGAAATACAAAAAATTAAAAAAAACAAAAAGTGAAAGTTCTGTATTGGATTTAAATGGTGGAGGAGGAGGCAACGGCGGCATTACTGTTAATTTTACATAATGATTAGAATAATATTAGAAATATATTTTACTGTTTGGATTTTTTTTATATTCTACTTTTGGTTTTTTGGGTTTTTCAAAAACTAATTTTGGTGGTGGTTTTGGAGTATTTTTTTTAACATTTGACGGCATTGGGTCTGTATGATTACTACTGGTTTTAATTTGACAACCGCACCCGCACCCGCCACTTTTCATACCAATCCCGCCAACTGATTTGGGTTTATACATTGTATTTTTGTTTCTTTTCATTGCTTGTGCTGTATTTCTATATACTGCCTTATTGTGCTTTCTATGGTGAAATTCCATTTTAATATAATGTTATATAATATTTTATTTTCGCAACCTTGTTGTAATTCTATTAACTTATAAGTCAATAAACTTACGAGTTAGTTGCCAACTTCCGCAATCTGTTGTGCCAATACTTCTTTACTTACCTTTGGTGCTAATAATGATATATCGGTTTTATTTGGTAATGTAATTTTTATAACAACACTACTATTATCACCAATATCGGGTGCTGTTAAATCGGGGTTCAATATTTTAATATGAACTTTATTTATAATTTTATCTTGTGAAAGAACTTGAACAATTTGATTTTCTGCTACAATAAAATCTTGATTACTTAAAGAAGATTTCGGCACAATTCCTAAAAGTGGTAAAATATCACCTTTTTTAACATTATCTTTATAATTATCACATAAATCACAAGTTATTAAATAATAAGCGTGTTTTGATAAAATTGGTAGTTTATCTGCTACAATTCCACCAACGTCGCTAATAATTGCTTGTATATTAGTTGCCCTACAAAATTCACTGTTCGCATACATACCTTGGGGTGAAGCAAGTATATCAAGTGGTGGTATGGCAAAATTCATTAAATCAAAATTTTGAAAACCCGCTGTATCTACACTGGCACCCGCTGGTTTAAATGTTAAAGGATTATTTAAAGTTGAAATTGTTGGTATAATATCATTTGTAATATCACTGTTTGTTGTAAAACCATAATCTCTTATTCTACCCAAATTATACACACTATTTAAACCATAATTACTTTCATTACAACATTGTTTATAACTAAAACCTAATTTTGACCATAAAGTTTGTTTCCATATTTTTTCACCTTCATTATCATTTTCATAATAATCTTGAAATCTCATACAATTATGTGTTTGAATTGAATTCGCATTAACAGTTTGATTTTCTCTTGATTTATCAACAGACCAATTTAAAATCATAATTCCACCCGTTCTTGTTTCGGGCGTATTTAAGGCACCTACAACTTGCTGTTTAATTTTTTTCTGTGCGTCGCCACCAGTCCAACCCGCACCTTGTAATGTATCACGAGCAATTTTTTTAAAATTTATAATAGGTTGTCCGCTTGCCTCATTTTTATCACCAAATCTATCGTGAGACATTCCCCTTTTTACATTATGAAGACCATTTAAAGAAAAACCCGATTTTTCTGTATCATATTTAAATGAGAAATTACTTGTTCCAACTAATCTGTTCCTTGCCCCAGCATTAAAATCTAAATATTGATATAAATAATAAGCATTTAGTGTGTTTGCGTCGTCTGCTACGTGCCCTTCACTATATGGTGCTATATCTGTTCCAGTATCATAATTTTCCATTATAAAATAAAATGGTTTAATTTGTTTTCCTTGTGGGTCATTGGTTCTGTCTATTTCTTGGTCGGGGTTTCCTCTCATATAAAACCAATTAAATAAATCATTACCTTGTGTTGTGGTGTTTTCATATTTTAAATAATACATTAAATCATTGTAATTTCTCATATTAAAAAAACAATCAACTGCCTCGTTTCCAAGTTGTGGTTCTGTAAAATCCGTTCTAAAATTACGTGGCACTATATCACAAGGTCTTAAAAATGGTCGGTTCCAAGGTTGTCCAGTAAAGGCATTTCTATCTGCTAATTCATATTCTTCGGTTGCTCTTGTCATTGTGTCATTCACTCTTTCTAATTTATTTAATGGCACGTTATAATACAAAAGACCATTAAATTGGTCTTCTACCATTTGTCCTAATTCTCCAATACCATATGTTCCTTTTGGTATAAAAATACTTATTTCAAATATTTGTGGTGTAATATGATATTCATTATCTGTTTCGGGCGGCACGGGCGGTGATACGTGCCAACTACATAATGGTAAAATTTGATTACAACCACCCATTGAGGCAAAATAAGGGTCTTTATATTTTCCAGTAAATGTGGCGGCGGTTGTTCCAAAACAGTCATTACTTACAATTTCCGCAACGTCGGCACCAGTAATAGGCGGTAAAAAATTACCTCTAAATGTATTGCCATTACATAATAACGTTGGTCTAATCCAACTTTCTTTTGCGTCTGTCCAAGAAGCAACGGGGGCATATTGTGGGCATTCTGTTATATAATATGTATATGATACTTTTTCAACAATATCTTCTTCAATTTCAATTGAACCACCCGTTATACCTTGTTTATTAATAAAACTTGTTTGAAGTTCAATATTAGTGCCTTTTGGCAATTTCATTTCTGTATTCAATTTATACGTCCATTCATTTTTATTATCTGTATCAACATTTATTTGATTACTTCGGTTGGCGTCTATATAAAAGGTGTTTGACATTACAATATAATATATTATTATATTTTTAATAATAATAATATACTTTAAATATAAGAAAATTTTAAAAAGAAATAGTTTTATAATAACTATTATAAAATCGGCAACCAACTTGTAAATCTATTAACTTATAAGTCAATAAACTTGCGAGTTGGTTGCCGTTTAACCTTTCCATAAATAATGAACAGACCAATAATTTTTTGTGTTTTTATCTTTCCAAGTCAATTTGCCTTCTTTATTTTTTATTCCTTTTGCTCTTGCTAAATAATTTGCTCTGCGTTTTTGGTCTTTATGTTGTGTAAAATCTTGATAATCTTTATGTCCAAAATGAATTAATTTTGGTTTATTATTAGTTCCCTTTACATATACACTAAATTTAAATTTACCTTTTCCTTTATATTTAAAAGGTTTATATAAGGTTTTATCCATTTTATTTAATATATACTAATATTTTTTTACTCTTCCTTTAATCTTTTTTTCTTTTATTGCTTTTTGTTTTTCTTTCTGTGTTAATTCATTCATAGTTTTTGGTGTATCTTTTGTTATTCTTTTAGTTGGTCTAAATATAGTTCCACCTTCTTTATAAGTTTTTTTACCTTTTTCTGTTCTCCAATCTTCTTTAAACCACCTTGTTAAACCTTTTTTTGGTTTTTCTCCACTATAAGTGCCACCACGTTTTTTATATAATTTAACTAATAAACCACTTCTATAAGCACTGTGTTTTGGCATTTCACTATAAAGTTCTTTTTTAACTTTTTCATAAAGTTTTGGATTATTTATTTTTGACATTTATATTAAACTTTTATAATTCTTTTTGTCATAACTTTTTTTTAAAAAGTTAATAAGAAACAACAACAGACATTCCATTACCAGTATTTAAAATATTTGCTACACGTGAAACTTCAATAAAGTAATTACATTTAACAGAGTGGTCGTCTCTTGGGCAATTTGAAACTACGGCATTATGACATTGTCTTTTCCATTTCCACACAATTGGATAATTACCAATCTGTCTTCCACCTCCAACAACAAGGGGTTCTCCGTTTCTTAATGAAAGTCCTAATGGTTTCATAGTTCCTAATAATCCACTTTCTAATGTTGATAAAGAACTCTGTGCGGTATTATCACTACAATCATATTGACTTCTACTTACTTGTAAATCACTTGTTAATACATTTGACAATTCATTATATTGACTTAATGGTGAATATACAAAATGGTCAAATTCGTCTCTACCGTCTATATTACAATTAAATTCTTCTTTACCATATCCTTGACACTTCTGTCCTTGTCCAACCATAAGTGCTTGTCCTCTTCTACTTGACGCTAAACCACCTTGTTGATTGGCAGCAGCGGCATTCATAGAACTACCAGCAACTTCTTTCCACATAATAATATTATGAACTTCTCTATTATTTTGTCCTATTCTGTGTTCAACACTTTGTTCTTGTCCATTTGTTCCTTGTGGTATATTTTTTTCAACATTAACAACGTCATAAAATTCTAATCTGTATCCACCTTGCTTACGTGTTTGTTCTAAAACTTGGTTTTGAACGTCGCTTGGCATTACTAAATAATCTACAACCAATCGCACTTCGGCGGGCACAATTTCACCAGCAGCAGCAATACCAGTGCCGCCGTTGGTGCCGTAAGCAACATTTGCGTCTTTGGTTGAATTACAGTATATATCACTTGTATTAAATTCAAATGTAAGTAAAATTCTCTGTTTATCAAAAACAAATAATGGTATTTTCTGTCCTTTAAGTGCGGGTAATAAAGTTCCAAGAGTAATTCCCCACTGGTGATTTCCAGCAGTATCTGTGCCAATAGGGCACGAATTTACAACTGGATTGGCACCAGCATTAAGATTTTTACCCATATCAAGTCCGCTTCTTCCGTGATTTACACAAACACTACCAACAGTGCTTGAATTTTCTTCGGCATAAGTATTAAGTGCGTCAATTGGTTGGTCGTCGGCGTCTCTCTGTGTTGCCAAATGTAATTGATTACCTAAATAATGTCCTAAAAATCCATTTCTCATTGAAGGTGGCATATTCATATTTTTTAAAGTAGCATACTTATAAACGTCTTGAACGTCATTTATAATATTATCACCAACTTGAAAAATAACACGTTTAATTCCACCCAAAACACCATTCCAAATATTAGTTCTACATTCGTGAGTAGTTCCAGTGGATTTTAATTTAAAAACCAACATACTGTTAGTATCTAAATATCCCGATTGGTCTAATCTAAAAGTATATTTGTATGTGGATTGTGAAATTGGTTCTAAATACTCTGTTCTTATATCTATTGAATTTGGTTGTAAAGGCGTGTCATAATTGGTTAAATCATTTAGTGAAGTCATTGTATATATTATTAATATATATTTTTTTATTAAATATTAATCTAAAATAAATTAACTTATTTTTTTTTATTAAATATATTCTCTATATTAATCTTTTTTTGCTTCTTTATACATTTTTTTGTTTCTTCTGTATTAATTGTATTTAAACATTCATTTTTAACTTCTTGTTTGGTTGAAATTGGTAATTTTAATTGTCGTCCCTTTTTTACGGGTTTTGATTTTTGTTTTTTATACATTGTTATATACAATATATAAACATTAAAATATTAAAAAAAATAAAGACAGAATAGAAGCAACCAACTTGTAATCTTATTAACTTATAAGTCAATAGATTTACGACTTGGTTGCCTATATATTATATACACCTTTAATACTATTAAGATTTCCTTTATAGTCTGCTGGTGGCATTATAGTAAAATTAATTACTGATTTTTTAATTTCTTTTGCTGGTAAGTCTGTTGCCAATTTTTTAATTTCCACTTCAAAATGGTTTGTTGTCATATCATTATTATAAAGATTATTAACAACTTGGTAATTTGGTTTATAAGTTGAAGTAATCATTTGTTTTGTCTGTGTGCTATAACTTTGACTATCACTAAAAGGCACTGGTATATTTGCTAAAATAGATTTCGCAAAACCTCCGTTTCTTGTTTTATCATTATTTTTATAATTCTTAATAGGCAATCCATTAATATAAATACTATAACTTTCATTTCTCCAATCAATGTTCATACTTTCTAAATGAACTATATTAGGGTTCATTGCGTCCCCCGTATTTGGGTATAAATGTTGTCTTTCTTCTATTGGGTCGTCTGTATTAACTAATTCTAAATAACGTGATAATTCTTCGGTTGCGGTCATATTATATGATTGAATATGGGTTGGTGGTTTTGTATTATTTTCTGTATAACTTGGGTAAGATATTTCGGTAAATCCTCCGTCTGCTATACTTGCTCCAACAATAACATTAAAAGGTGTTTGTGAATTATATTTATTTGTTCTTAAATCTCCCGTTTGTGATTTAACTTCAATCCAAGTATTTTCTGTGCCACCAATTCCATTAGTTGTCGGTATTTGTAATAAGTCCCCTATTCTAATTTTAAATGAATGTGTGGCAACCCCGGGTGCCGCTGGCGACCTTTGAACAGTTGCTATATCTACTGTTCCACCCGCAATAGTAAAATCTAATTTTAAATTACCAAGGGTATTAGTTGTTTCTTGGTAAATTCCGTCTGCGTTCTTTCTTGCTATTCTTGCTGGTGTAATCCTTGTATAAGCACCATTTGTTTTATCTGCTGTATTATGGGCACCATATGTGGCAACCCCCGCTTGATTTAAAATACCACTTGGTCCCGTATATATTGTGGGTGGGTCGGGTGTTATATCAAATTTACCACATAAATAATCAACATTAGTGCTTTCTAATAATTCAGTTGGTGATAAAAAGAAACTATCGGGAAAAAATGTTGTATTGGTTGCTGCTGTTCTACTATCATATAATATACAACCCGCATTTTCTTCAACTGATTTATCCATATCGGCAACTTTATTTAAACAAAGAATTCTCCAATATAATCTTTTATTTTCTAAATCCTCCATTTCATAATATGTCTGTATTGCCCCCCTAAATGTCATATTTCCACCATTCCATTCATTACCACCAAAAAAACTGTCTAATCTTTTATTAATTGCTTTTTTCATTACCACCGTTTTTTCATTACAACTTCTATAACTCTGTAAAGCACTATCCGCATAATTTTGACCTCTTTGAGCAAAACCAATCCAAGCGTAAGGGTGTGCCCCTCTACCGTCAATTTCTAATAAAATATGAGCACATAAATGTTGTCTTGAATTGGTATTTGGTAATACTTGCGGGTTCTGTGCCCCTCCTTGTCCTCCAATACTTGTGGCACCATTTCCACCAGTTCTATTACTACTATCTTTTGGATAATTACCATTTGACCCATTAATACCGTCTGCTATATTTTGTGAATATAAACCAATTGCGACAGAACCATTTGCGGCATTAATTTCTGCCATAGTCTGTGTTGTTTCAAATGAAATTAAATTTAATTTTGAAATTGGTGTATTATCATTATATCCAACGTGCCAGTATTTTTTTGAAGATAAGGCATAATTATCATAACTTACTTGTCCATTTGCGTCTAAAAATTGTGGTTGTGTATTTCTATATACCGTTTCGTCGTCTCCAACGTCCGCTTGGTCTGCGTTTCTTTTATGTGTTGGGTGTAAAGCAAATGTATCAATTCCAACGGTTTTTCTTATAAGTCCTAATGATACGTCAATTTCTCCTTCTATAATTTGTGTGTTAGTTTGGTCTATATCACTTAATTTAATTGCTCTGTAAAATTCTAAATTACCCGAATTATTTGGGTCGTCTAACATTGCTTGAATTTTATTTGTCATTTGTTTATATAAACTTTGATAAGAATAGGTGCCAGCGGGTATAGTAATTGTTGGATTTGCCACGGGCACGGCATTACTGTCATAAGGTTGTGTTGGTATATTAGTTGGTCTTACTTCATTTTCAGCAAAATGAAAAGTTATTGTTTGGTCTTCAAATAATTCTATATCACTCTGTCTTGAAAGTGAAGCAAAATTTAAATAAACACTTGAATTTTCGGGTATAATAACGTCTTCTTTAAATCTTATAGAATAATTGTTGCCATTTGAGAGAGGTGAAATTAAATTAACGTTCATTCTGTATATAATATGACAATATATTAAAAATTAGAAAATTAACATTTATATTTTACTTAACTTTTTAAAAAAAAGTTATGACAAAAAAAGAGCAACCAACTTGTAATCTTATTAACTTATAAGTCAATAGAATTGCGAGTTGGTTGCCACTAAAATATAATATATCCTTAATATAAGTATAATGTTAAAAACATTAAGAAAATGGTTGAAAAATTTTAAATGTAAATGTAAATCTTATTTATGTAAAACAGAAGCGTCGTGCCGTATTGGTAAAGATAAAGAAAATGATATAAATTTTAATAGAAATTATGAAAGAGAATATTTAAATAAAAAACCACTTGACAAATATTTAAACTAATGTTCCAACTACATTTGATTTAACAGACGCTGCCGCCATACTTGTGGTTGATATACCACTTGCTTGTGAAATATTCCCTTTGGCGTTCTGTGCTGCTTCTTCTTGTGCGTCTTTATGTTTATGTCCAAATAAATCGTGAAAAAATGAACCAATCATAATACCCGCTCCTACTACTTCACCAACGGGTCCCAAGAAATCAAGCACTGTGCTTGCTGTATCCAATCCAGTTGAAATTAAATCACCCCCAACTTCTGCTGCTTTACTTCCAACACTTGCTACTTTACTTAATCCTTGTCCAACAATATCACTACCTTTTGAGGCAATATTTTCAAGGGCGTCTGCTCCACTTTCTTTTAATCCACCTAATGCGGTTTTTGCTGCGTCGGCACCACCGTCCGCCGCACTTCTAATATTATCTTCGGCACTTGCGGCAACGTCATTTGCGGTCTGTCCAACTCTTGTTCCACCTCCGTCCATTTCTACTAAATCACCTTGTCCCAATGAACGTTCTGCTGGTTCTATTTCTTCTTCTGCCGCTTGTGCGGGTGCTGGTCTTGTTGGTTCTGCTGGTTGTATTTCGTCTTCTTCTTCTTCTTCTTCGGGTTCGGGTGCCGCTCCACCGCTGTCGGGTTCGGGTGCGTCGTCTAAATCGGGTGGTGAAGGTTTTGACACATTTGGATTTTCTGTATCACCAAATCCAAAATCTTCTTCTTCGGGTTCGTCTTCTTCTTCTGCGGGTGTTCCGTCATTATCATTGGTTGAACTATCGGGTGAATTTTCGTCAGTTTCGGGTGGTTTATTAGGGTTTTTACTATCACCAAATCCAAAGTCCCCACCGTCTTCCCAATCGTCTTCAATACCTTCTGTGCCATTTTGTTGCCCATTGTGTTCATTTGGTGCTTTATCACCTTCATTTTCAAGGTCTTGACCTTTTCCTTTACCGTTTCGTTCTGCTTCTTGTTGTTCTCGTAATGCTTTCTTTTTTGCTTGACTTGTTTTAATTTTTTGGTAAATCTTTCTGCTTACGTGAAAACCCGCCGCAAGTCCCGTAAGTCCGCCGCCACCTTCTTGTAAGTATTTATCAACTTGGTCAAATTGTTGTTCTATATCATTCGCCTTTGAATTTTTATATTCTTGTTCTATTGCTTGCTGGTGTGTTTGTATTGCGTCTGCTCCATTTTGCCAACTTGCTAAACTATCAAAATAAGACATTGTATATAAATAATACAGATATTTTTTTTAATAATATTATTCATTATTTTCTTCAATAGTTTCTAATTTAGTATCTGTGTCTAAATTATCCATATCTAAATTATCATTTTTATCACGATTAAAGGTAAAACCACCTTTTTCGCTCCATAATAATTCATTATGATTTCTGCGTGCCTCCATATGTTCTATTGATAAATATAAAAAGTCATATGGTTTTTGTCTTGAATGTTTATATATATGTCTAAATCCTTTATCGTCTCTGCCAAAAATAGACAAACTTTCACTCATTTTTTTAACTTCACTTTCGGGAAAATGACCCATAATATAATATCCACTACAATTATTTCTTGCTATTGGTGATAAATATTTAAAATATTGAACAGCAATTGCCATTGCCAATTTACCTTCAAATTCACCATTACCAATATGTCTGTATGTTGTTATTATTTGTGTTAATAAATCCGTTTTACCACTTCTTTTAAAACCTTGACCACTATTTATAATATCGTCAAATATAATTAAAAATCTACCGTCGCCTTCGTCTTCTTTTATAATATCCATAATTTCTTGTAATAATTCGTCTGTGTAATCGGTAAAGATAAAATCAAAATCTTCTAACATAAATTTATTAATGGCGTCATTATGTGCCGTTGTTGATATAAGTATTTTAGTTTTGTATTCGTCGCCAAAAAAACGTGAAGACAGATACATATTATTAAGTAAAACTGATTTACCACTTTTTACTCTGCCACAAATTAAATGTAAATGAACTGGATTATTTAAAGGGTAATTATTACCGTCTCCACCATTATTAAGTTTATCGTCGTCAATTTTTATAGGATATATATTTAAATCTTCATTTGCTTTGGATTTTTTATTACTTTTTGGCATTTCAATATAATATTATATAATATTTTTTATTATAATTCTTTAACCTCTGTTTGTAAATTTGCCTTTTGTTCTTTTTCTTTTATGTAAGGTTTCATTACCTTTAAAGCATATGTTTTTAATTTTTCGTCATTATGTAAAGTTTCATTGTCTATACCGTCAAGTGCTTGTTTAATTTCGTTATAATCTTTTACAGAACTTGCTTTTTCTAAACATTTCAATTTAAGTGTTTGGAATAAATCCTCCCTTATTTGTTTTTTATTATTGGTCTCTGCTTCTTCTTTTTCAAGTCTTGCTAATAATTGTTCTTCTTTTTCTTTATTAATTTCTTTTAAAGTTCTACGTTTTTCTTTATGTTTCTTTTTAGTTTCTTTCTGTTGTTCTTTTGCCCCTTTATCACTTGCTTTTACCATTTTAATTTCACCTTTTTTTTTGCTTCTTCTCTTTTTAATCTCATTTTTTCACGACCTTTGGCAAGATTTTCTAATTGTTTTTCTGTAAGTTTTCTTTTTGGTTTTTTAATGGTTTTTTCAACTTCCTTTACAAAAATTTCTTCTTCTCTATCACTCATATTTATATATATATATTAGATATTATTTATCTGTAATTTAAACAACCCTTTATAAATGATTATGAGTTTTTCTTCTCAACCAAGCAACCAACTTGTAATCTTATTGACTATAAAGTTAATAGAATTACGAGTTGGTTGCCGATTTCTTGGATATATGATTTTTTTGGGATTTTAATAGAAGTGGATATAAATTCAAATAGTAGTTGTGCGGATTGAATAATGGTCATTAAATAAACTATATATAAAAACTTTAAATTTTATTGGTAATAGTGATACAGAGAAATGAATATAATTTGTGCGTAAGTGAATATAATTGAATATAATTTTTAATATAGTTCTTATAAAATTACTTGAAAATCATTGGCAATTACTTGATACAGAGGATATATCAAAAAAAATTAATATTAAAAAAAATTGATTTTTAAAAAAAATTGATTATAAGATTAATTATTAACAAAATGACTACTACGAATATGGCAAACAAAATTGATATTGAAGAAAATAAAATTGATTTGGAAAAAATCAATAAATATAATCAATATAATATGGCAAATAAAATGGAATTAAAAAAAATTGATTTTGAAAAATCCTCAACTAATAATGAAAAAATTAATATGGCAAGTGAAAAACAATTTAAAACATTCTCAACTAATAACATTAATAAAATGGAATTAAATTCGGGAAAAAAAAAAATTGATTTTAAAAAATTGAAAGTAAATCCTACTATAACTTCTAATACAAAAATGACTTCTCAAACGACAATTAATAAAATTGAAAATAAAATTGATTTTGAAAAATCCTCAACTTCTCAACTAAAAATGACTATGGATAATCAAAATAAAAAAATTGAAAAAAAAATTGATTTTGAAAATCAATCAACTTCTCAACTAAAAATGACTATGAATAAAAATTGTAAAAAAATGACTAATTTTGGTGAAGACTTCTATTATAATATTGTGTGCCGTGAAAAGGCAATTGAACTAAAAAAAGTAGATAAATACACCTCACCTTGTCATTGGGCAATGAATACCCGTGAAGAAGGTGAATTTACTATTAAATATGATAAAGAAGCAAAAGGTGCCAAGACTTATACAAGTTATGGTAATATGACTTATAAAAAACTTGTTAAAATTGCTTGGAAGTGTAATAACCACCTCTTTGAAATTCTACACACTAATCAACCAAGAAAAATGTATTTTGACATTGATAAAAGATATGAAAGTGAAGAAGATAATATGATTGTATTTAAACTTATTAATAAACTTGTTAAAAGAACTATTGATATTGATATGACAAAAGAAGACGTTGCGGTTTGTTATGGAGAAGGTATTAAAAATAACTATAAAAAGGTGTCTTGGCACATTGTAGTTAATGGATACTTCTTTAAAGACTTGCCGGAACAACAAAAATTTATGAACTACTTACAATATGTGATTACACTTGAAGAAGAGTATGAACCACTACGTAATGGTGTAATGGATTTTAATGTATATAAACAAAGTCAAGCGTTTAAACTACCATATCAAAGTAAGGCGTTTGGTAATATTATTCAAGAACCTTATAATGAAGACCATACACTACAAGACTTTCTACTAACTAACTATGATAATGAAGACTACTATGACGTGTCTAAATTTGAAGAAGTTAATATTAAAAAGAAAAAAGTTAAAGGTGCCAATGGTAAAATGATTTCATTAGATTTTAATGAAGCAACTATTATTCAATCATATGTAAATCATATTGGCAAAGACTATAAAATGGGCAATGTAAGGGGTCAAAAGAAAGACGGTCTTTCATACTACTTAAATTCTATTGTAAATAATAGGGGAAGTTGCCGTTGTGGTCAATCGTGTGGTAAAGTAGTTAAAAGGGTTGTTGGTTATTGTGTAAGTAATATTACAAAGAATAGTGAAGAAGGATTTGAACTATATTCAAATTGGATTAATTATACTAATGAAATGAGTAAAGAAAAAGAAAGAGAAGAATTTATGAAGAATTCAACTACAAAGGGTTATGGTTGGAAAATGCTTTATAACCTTGCTTCAATTTACAATAAGAATATGAGTAAAAACGATAGTATTTATGATACACTATTTAATGATACACCTTCATATGATTGTGAAACAAAGACTATTAATAGTAGATATATTGAATGTGAAGAATTTAGTATGAAACAAATTGTTAATGACTATGATATTATTAATATCAAATCACCTATGGGCACGGGTAAAAGTTATTCACTAAAACAAATCTTTAAAAGGTATAAGTCTATTGTATATTTTAGTTGTAAAAGGGCGTTTGCCACAAGTATGGAAGCGGACTTTAAAGAGTTTGGATTTACTAATTATATTGATATTCAAAATAAAAGTGATATTATTGATTGTGATAAGATTATTTGTAGTGTGGAAAGTATCCATTATTGTAGAGATAAATATGACCTTGTTATTATTGACGAAAGTGAAAGTATTTGTGATAATATGACCGGTCAAATGTTTAAGAAGAATAAACCTATTGAAGGTGCCACAAGTATTTATAATATGATTAAAGATAGTCGTAAAGTAATGATTATGGACGCTTACTTATCAACAAGGTCATTTGATATGATTAAAGATATTTACAAAGAAGACATTGTAGATAAAAGGTGTTATTATCTTAAAAATGATTTCAAGTATGAACAAAGAAACCTTATTGAAGTTGATAGTAAAGGAAGGTTTGTTGATATGATTGTAGATAAAGTAAAGAATGGTAAAAGGGTTGCGGTTGTATGTGGAAGTAAAAAATTGAATGAAGAGATTGTAAAAGAACTACTAAAAATTATTAGTAAAGACGAACTAAAAAGATATGACAATAGAAATAAACTAAACCTTGATATTAATGTTAATGAAGAATGGGCAACTTGTAAGGCACTACTATATACACCTACTATTACGGCGGGTATTTCATATGATAATAAAGCAAATCTATTTGATAATCTATTTATCTATTGTGTTAATAAAGGAAGTTGTCATTTTAGAGATACTATCCAAGCACACAAACGTGTAAGAGATTTCACAAGTAAAGACGTTGTTATTATGATTAATGATAAATTTAGAGGTCATAACCTTGATATTATGCCACTAACAAAAGAAGGTGTTATTGAGATTGAAGATAAATATAAGGCACAACTATTTGGTAGTGAAACAAAGACTTTAAAGACTATGGATAAATTGGATTGGATTTATAATATTAATATTCACAATCTATTAGAATTCAATATTAGTAGTGTTCTTCTTAAAGGATTTGCTATGAAGTATTTGACTTGTGAGAATATCATTAAAACCGAAAGTCATACGGATTTGGAAACACTTGAAATTGAGGACGAAGAATGGAAGTGGGACGATATTGAAGACATTAGAAATAGTGAGAAAGAAGATATTGAAGAAAGGTTAAATGATAAAAGTGGTAGTGCCGAAATTGTTAATGACGAAGAGTATAAACAATTCATTAAATTCAATCTTAAACATTCTCATATTAAACCCGAATGTATGGGTGCGGGTATTGAATACTTTAATGAATTCTATTACTTGGCACAACAAAGAAGTAAGGCAAGTGAAGTAAGGAACTTTAAAAGAATGTTATTTGAAATCAAGTATGACTTTAATAAGTTCAATGAATGGAAATCTTATATTAAACAAGAAACGAATATGCCTATTGAATATTATGATATGAAAGTAAAGAGGTATGAGCACCTTATGAAATTCTTTAATAAACTTGGTTTCATTAAAGGTGATAGTATTGATATTGATAATGAATTTAGTGGTAAAGACTTTGAAAAACTTATTGAAGATTATGAGAACATTGACGTGAAGGCACTTAATACAATGCTTACCGACGGGTATATTAGAATTACAAAGAAAGATACATTTTCAACACTCAATACTAAACAAATCAAAGGTATTTTCAACCAACTTCTTAAAGACGAATTTAATATGGAAGTATCAAGTAAAGGGTTAAAATATGTTAAAGGTGAAGACGGCAAAAGAAAGAAACTTACTATTATGGGTGTGTCTAATGCCACACAAAGTATTAATAAGAAGAAAGATAGTGAAGAAGAAATTAAAGCAAAAGAAATGTATAATAAGAAATGGTCAAACAATAAATATAATCCATTCAACTTCTTTACCACTAATACCACCGAAAATGAAGACGAAGAACAAGTTTATGATATTAGTGAATGGTGTGAAGATAGTGATAATGAAGAAATGAATGAAGAACTTGATTGTGATTTTAATGATAGTGAAGATATTAGTGAAGAAGAAGTGATTGAACCACCTTCACCGGAACCTAAAAAGAAAAGGATTATTATTAAAAAGAAAGTGGCAACCAACTCGTAAGATTATTGACTTATAAGTTAATAGAATTACAACTTGGTTGCCAACTCATAATCAATCTAATATAAGTCATAAGAATGAAATGTAATATAAGTAAGTCTATATAATAAATCTATATCAATTCAAGTGTGAATTTATATCAATATCACACATAAACACCCCTTACCCCCTTATAGGCAAAACCCTATATAAAATCCTTACTAAATCTAATGAGAATTATGGTGTGATTGGTATGAGATTTGATTTAAATTAAAGGCAAAAAGGGGGGCGGGCACTTTCCATATAAAATCCTTATAGGGGTCTTTACAAAAATCTTTATCAATATAATAAATATTTTTTATTAGTTCATATAGAGTGCTTATTATAGGCGAATTAAACTGCGTATTTATCATAATGACTTATATAAATTATTAGTTGAGATTGAGCAACCAAGTTGTAAATCTATTTACTTATAAGTTAATAGATTTGCGAGAAGGTTGCGAGCAAATCACACGGCAATCTCCGGTCTATTATACTTTCTTTTATACCATTCTTCATTTTTATTGCTTTTGTGCCAACATTTAGGGCACTCACTATTATATTCTTTTTGATATGGTGAAGATTTACAACCCGCCCAAATTGACACATAACACGACTTACATTGAATTTTATTCTTCCATTTTGTAATAGAAAGACACGATTTACAATATAATTTTTCACACTTTTCATTCTTATATGTCTTCTTTTCCTTTCTACTTACTTCATATTCACCACATTTATGACACTTATTATGAGTTAATTTTTTTTCACTTTGTTTCAATTGCCCTACAATAAATTCAAGTTTTGATTTTAATTCCAAATTTCCACTATATAAATCTTTCAATTTTTCTACTTGTTGAATACAACTTGAACCAATCACAAATTGTTTTTCCTCGTTTTTGTGTTTAAATATATGAAGATTTTTAAGGTGTGCTTTACCACACAAACACATAAATTTTTTAGTTCCTTTACTCTTATTTACACACAAATGTTCATTTAAATCATTATCTTCTACAATATCTTCTACATTATCTTCTTCTTTTTCATATTCTACTAAATCCACATAGTCCAAATCCATAATAGATTTAAATAAATTATCACCACCCATTTTTTCAATTTGATACTTGAAACTATACATAGTCCCCTTAAAATATTCTTCCATTTCTTCACTACTTTTATTAAGAAGTTTCATTAGTTCCTTTTTTTGCTTTTCAATCATTGTTTTACTCATTGTTGATTTTAATGGTTGAGAATATGAGATTTTTTCAAAATCAATTTTTTTTTTTCCCAAATAAATTAAATTATTTTCCATATATATTTGTATAATTATATATAAAATTTATTGTTTAAATTAATTTATAATAGTATAATATAGATTTAAATATAAAAATAAAATCCATATAAAAAAATCAAAAAAAAGTATAAAAATATTAAATTATTAAAATATTGGTAAATCAAGCAACAGAGAGTTCAGCGGCAACTTTTGCTTTATCCGCCTCAACTCTTGCTATTGCGGCAAGTTTTTCGGCACGTTTTCGTGCTCTGTAATCTCTTTGCTTTTGTTTAATTAAATCCTTGTTTTTCTCGTAATACGTCTTTTGGTAAATATCACGCTTACTTATCTGTTCCTTGTTTTTTGCGATTTGTTCTTTTGTTGGTTCATTTTTTAATTTATAAGTTTTATGATAATACTGTTTGCTTGATTTACGGCAAGTTTCACGCCGTTTTTCAAGTCTTTCCGCCATTACCTTGTAATTTGCTTCAATTTCCGCCATTGAAAGATTATTAAAAGAAGTTTGGGTTTGAATAATGGTTGCCATTTTATATGATATAATATATATACAGATTATTATTTAAATCAATTTTTTTTTTAATTAATTATTAGTTGATATAAACACAGATAAGTGATTAAATTATTAGTTGAGATTGAGCAACCAACTTGTTAATTCATTGACTTATAAGTTAATAAGATTACGAGAAGGTTGCTTACTTAAAAATACGACGACGACATACAGCACAATTTATATATTTCTCTTGTGTATTATCTTTCTGTTCATTAATACATTGTTTATGAAAATTATGACCACAACCAGTCGTTTCTAAATCGTCTGCGTCAATATGGTCTAAACAAATAGGACATTCAACACACTCTTTTGCCTTACTGTATAAATCTCTAATGAACTTCATTAAAAAAGCATTTGTTTCACTATGACTTTCATTGAAATCTTCATTATCTTCACGAACTTCATTCACTTCTGTATATATATTATCTTGAACCTCAAACAATTGATTGCGAATTTGAAAATATTGACCCCAAGCATACTTGCTTTTCCTCAATTCTTTAAAATATAACTTTTTATAATGTTCAGCACTCATTTTAACTTATACTAATACTTATACAGAAATGTTTAAATTGATTTTTTAATATCCTAATATAAAATCATATCGTGCCACATTTCACATTTAGAATAAACAGAACAAGATTTTTAAAATCCGCCACTTCCATATCGTCTGTTTTAATTGTCATTGCCTCTTGAAGGGCAGCATAAATATTTGCGTCAAATGATTTTTCTAACTCTGTATCCATATTTATTTGTTCATTGTAATTATATTCAGTATCATATAGATTGTGAATTGGTTTTACGTTAGTTTGAATTGTTGCCATTATGGTTATACTAAATAATATACACGAACATTTTTTAAATCAATTTTTTATTTTAATGTTATTTATACAGAGATTAAAGGAAGTTATGGAGGTAAAAGATTAATAGATTTAGAATGAAGGTTGCGAACAGAGTGAGAGTGCGAAGCACGGCAACCAAGTTGTAAATCTATTAACTTTATAGTCAATAGATTTGCGAGTTGGTTGCCGCCAAGGCAACTTACTCGTCATAATCTATACATAGATACTTGACTTACAATATGGACAATTTGAATTATTTAATAACCATTTACTTATACATTCTTTACAGAACATATGACCACAATGTAATTTAATACCTTTATCAAAATTATCATAACAAATTGGACAATCTATTGAACCATTATATACAGAACCTTTATCCTTTTTTCCTTCTAATGATATTATATTTCCAGCAAGGTCTATTAAATTCCAATTATCCTTATAATCACTTATCATTAACTTCTGTATTAACCAACCTATATGTTTTGAAGTTGTATGTGAAAAATAATGACCATATTTTGCTGTTTTACCATATACATTAAATCCTAATTCACCACTATCTTTTACATAATGAAAACCAATAGGTTCATTATATGAATAAAAAGTATTACCATAATAAAAAAAACTTTTAATACTATTTCTAAATTCAATTGGACTATTTATACTGTTTAATCCTAAATCTAATATCTTATCTATACTACAAATCATATTCTATAATCTGTATATATTTTCTTTAAATTAAATTTACTTGTTTTCTCTGCCTTTCTTAAAAAAGAGTTTAGTTTTTTTACCACTGGCACTGGTGCTGGTTCCCGCTTGCTTTTTTTTCACTATTTTTAATTTTTTAATCTTTTTTACAACTGCTTTACCTTTTTCTTTTTCTGCTTTTAGTGCTGCTTTCTCTTGTGCCTTTACTGCCGCTGCTTCCGCTTTCGCAATTCGTCTGTCGCTTGCTTCTTGTTTTTTTAACGCTCGGGCAAGCATTGCGGGGGTTGGATTTTCTTTTAACGCCTTAACATTCTCATTTCTTACAGCACGACCTTTCGCCAAAGCACTTAATTGACTATCTGTTGCTTTTTTCTTTACATATCCTTCTTCACCTTTTTTTGGTTTGGGCGGGTTGCGGGCACGTGCTGCCGCCTTTCTTGCGTCAGCATTTTCATAAGCACGAACTATTGGTTTCTTTCTGTTTCTTACTCTTGGATTATCTCTTACTTGGGTTTTTGGTTTCTTATCTCCTTCGGGTTTGGCACACGTCTTATAAGTGGCACCGTTCTTCGCAACTCGCATAAAACATTTAAGTTTCTTATTGGGGATTACTCTTGGTTTGGGCATTGTTATACTATTACAGAATATTTTAATTTTTTTAATTAAAATTTAATAACGGATAAATAAAAATAGAAAAAAAATAATAAATTACTGAACTTTCTGTAAAGTTCTTAAATCAATTTGACTAAAATTCCTTACATAAGTTTCTTGAACACTAATCTTACTTGAACGTCCAACTGGTAAATTGGCACGTCCAGTATTGACACCACTTGATACTTTAAGTTCATAATCTTGATTTACAAAATTCTGTAATTGACCAATGTTATTGCTATAATCAGTCGCAATACCAAGTAAATCGGGCACAGTATTATCACCACGTTGTTCAGTGGCACTTGTTGCTTGGTCTGCGTCATATTGTGCTGCTAAATTCATATTACTTAATTCTAATGTGGCACTTGTATGTGAAGGTAAAATACCACCAGTAATACCTCTGCCAAGTTGTAATCGTAATTCACTATCACCATTATGTGCCCCACCCATTTCACTATTCTGTGAAAAATCGCCCAATGCCGTGGCAACGTTGGCAACTAAACCACTTACTTCATTTTCTATACTTGATTGAGAATTTGGTTTAATCTGTGTATCAAATTCATTAGGGAACCGAAGATTATTCTTTGCTGCCATATATTTTTCTAAACCAACTGGCACACGGAAATTATTTTGATTTTGAAAATAATTGTTCTGTTGGTTGTCGTCTAAAAATGTATTCACAACACCTTTAACCATTTGTAATTGTGGTGTATAAGTATTACAATTTTCACTTGAAACAATATCATTCATTAAATTTACTCTTGAATTCATTGTAATTACGGGATTATAGTTCTGTAAATCTTGTTTTGTTGGTATGGCATATTTACCTTCTAATTTAACATTCTTTAATACATACTGAACACCCGATACAGCAAGAGCGGGACCCGTGCCAGCATTTACTTTTGAAAATCGTGAATGAAATACAGCACTATCGGGTGATAAATGTAAAGTTAATAGTAATCCACCCGAAAAATCATTGCCTAAATGTATCATTTGACTTTTTAATAAGGCAACGTCTAATTTAAATGAAAAGAATTGACCAACAAATTTATCATTGTAATTAGCAACTCTTGAAGCAGTAGTGGTTGGTGAATTAATTAATTTTCTTTTAACAAATCCGTCATTAATACCAGCACACAGATTTCTTAATAAAGGTGAATGTAAATAATCCTCTTCATTATTAGTATGACCCATTGTTAAAGCATTATATCCACTGTAATTAATTATTGTTGAAAGTTCTGTTTGTGTTTTTTTAGATTGTATAACAACTTTATCTATAACACTTGCGGCACCATTCCAATTTGAATAATTTATACAATTCTGTGTAGCAATAGTAGCAGTATCATTATTAGCATTGTAATTTGCTTGTGAAGTGGCATTGGTTGAAAGTGTGGCACCAGCATTATCCAATACAATCATTTGACCACTTAAATAAAGATTACCCACGTCTAATAATACGTCTTGTGCGGGTATTGAAAATTTAATAGTTGGAAATCCATTTTTGTGTGTATAACCTTGTGAAATTGCGTTATTGGCGGCAACAGATACGGGATTATCATTTAATGGTGAAAGCGAAAAATTTAACTTCTTTGACGGCATTGTATATATTATTAATATATATTTTTTTTAATAAATATTAATCTTAAAATAAAATAAATAAAAATACACAGAAAAAAAAGTGGCAACCAAGTTGTAATTCTATTGACTTATAAGTTAATAAGATTACGAGTTGGTTGCTATTTAGTTTTAACAAATATTTCTATATGTTTCTAATGTTCTAATGATAATCCATTTTCTGCGTCAATGTGTAAGATTTTTTTACTAAAACAATATGTATTCATTCTAATATTGCCAATTTGATTAGCAAATTTATCGGGACCCCTTGAAGCACTAAATCCAACTCTTATCTGTGGTTCAGCATTCTGTAAATTAAATACACTATTACCACGTGCCAATTCTCTTGCGTGGCAATATCTGTTTGTATATTGTCCTAAATCACAATTTACAGTTGAACCAAGACATTTTACTGGAAATGATAATGTGCCAAACGCCTTTACTACTTCATTTTGGTTAATAATTCTATCTCCAAATCTATCGGGGTTATACGCCCTTAATGGATACAATTTATTATTAATAAAATAAACAACAGAATTCATATTTACACCAACTTCACTTGGGGTCAAACCCGAATAATAAGTATTTGTATTAGTTGTGGCACCGTCATATTGGGGGTCTTCATATAAAGTAAATAATGAAACTGCCTTTGAAGCAACAGAAGTAATATCGGCATTAAAACTTGTCTGTGATTGTGGGATAGTATCTCTAAATAAATCATATGAAGTAAATACATAATCCACACTTTTTGGTTTATTATCGGGTGGCATTTCTTGTAATACTCTTAATTCACAACCAGTAATTTTATATGAGGTTGCCGCATTTATCTGTGCGGCGGTATTTAAAATAACTAAATTACCCGCCGCCACTACGGCACCAACGGCGGCACCAAGTTCAATCTCAACACAATCACCTCTACCAATAGTAATTGCTTCAATAAAAGTATCAAGCACAGTGGCAAGAGCGGCACCCGCCGTGGTTCCTAATCTAATTGGTTGTCCAACTAATAAACCACATTCTTGTGGATTAATACTATCACTTGCGATAATAATTTTTGTATCTGTTGCGATTGTATCGTTAGTAGTTTCTCCAAGACATTGAACTGCTAAATTCATTCCATAATCCAAACTGCTTACAACAGCACCATTTGTTTTAATACCATTACCAATCATACATAATTCAACAACTTCTTGTGGTGGTGCCAATACAATTTCAATACGTAATCCACCCATTTGTAAAATAGGCACTAAACTTTCTGTATCCCAATGTCTAAAAATACCCGCTCTTAATGGACAACAAAATCTTACACTTGTAATAGTTGCCTTATTATCGTCGTCATTTTGCGTTAATCTGTGTGAAGCGGGTTCGTGATATGAATTATAAAAATTCTTATAAGAAACAACATTGGGGTCGGGGGTTAAACCAACTTGTGATTGAATAAAAGTTGCGGCACCTTCAATATTACAAAGATTAGTTGTATCGTCGTGTCTGTATTGAAGTTCAGTATGGCACCACTGATTATAATTGTCTAAACTTTCTAAAAGCATTCCATTATGTTGTGAAAAAATATTAACTTGTTTCATTACAGAACTTATACCACCTTGTTTGAGTGCCATTTTTAATGGTGTTGCGGCGTCATTTAATATATCCCATACTAAATAACTATCTCTACCTTTTATCCAACCCACAGAAGGGTCTATATTAAAAACTACCTTTTGACCCGATTTGAATTCTGTGCCATTCTCGGGTATAATAGACAAGTATTTAGCATTGTTTGTTTGAGCGTTTTGAACTACTGGATTTGCTGCTGGATTTGACATTTGTATATATTAATAATATATATTTTATTTTTATTTATTTATCTTTAAAATATTATTTAATGGATTAAACATTTTATTAAAAATATAATATAATATTATATTGTAATGAGTAATTATCTGTTAAAAACTGGCGATTTTACTAATTCACTAAACTTACAATTTTTAGGTTCTATAAACACTTATAATTCAAATTCATATAATGTTCAATTTAAATGTTGGCAAAATGTTTTTACAGATACAACAAAAAAACTTAATCTTAAAGTTTGGCAAGGTCATACAGATTTTCGTGAATTTAATGTTGGAACACCAAATTATACAAATAATATTAATGATATGACTTTACTTTATAATATTCAAGTAAATGTTTCACAAATCGGTTCTATTGATAATTCTTTGAATAAAATATTTAATTGTAAAGGTTCTTATATTATTTTTCAATTGGTTAATACCTCACAATTAAATGATATGTATTATTCATTAAAATCTTCTGTAAATAATATACCAGTAGATAATTACGAAGTTAATGACCAGTTAATTGATAATGTTGATAAAGGTTTATTAGTAAAAGTAATTAATGACTATAAAATAAATGTTCAAGAAAAAAGACATACAGATATTGAAACTTGGCAAATGACGGCAAATGGTTCTCTTGGAACCACTGAATATCTTTTATATGACGACGGAATACAAACAAATGGATATTTTCATAGTGGTGAAACACATAGTGGGGCAAATTCTTTATCTGTTCAGTCAAGTTCGGCACAAGATATGGTTGGTGCTTTGGGTGCTCATAAAATTGAAATTGATTATTTAGATAATGCCTTTGACAGAAAAACACATATACAAATTTTAAATGGTCAAACACAAATTTTATGTGGTATTCAAGCAAGTGAAGTAAATAGTGCTAAAATTATTGAAACAAATGCCAATGGAATTTATACAAATGCGGGCACAATCAGTTTATACAATGTTTTGGCAACAGATTTGTCTTGTATAATACCAATTGAAATGGGTATTTCTCATAATCCACAATACTGTGTGCCAAATGCTTATGTTCTATTAATTGATAA
>Ga0181418_1000099_pt1 | contig 25466 bp, 29 predicted proteins | sample 41SPOviralmetaG_FD_130143 | JGI IMG/M metagenome (GOLD analysis project Ga0181418, IMG submission 130143) | Marine viral communities from the oligotrophic San Pedro Time Series (SPOT) site, San Pedro Channel, CA, USA - 41 SPOT_SRF_2013-03-13 | ecosystem: Environmental > Aquatic > Marine > Strait...
TTGGTAAAAAGTGTCATTTTTGAAAAAAGAGATTTTTTAATGAAAAAGTATCAAATCCGAAGATTTGAAGAGGCGATAAAACGACACTAAATATTTTTGAACACTAAATATTATTAAAAAAAGAAATATTTTTCACAACTTATTTTCACTACACCATTTTGGTTTTTAGTTCTATATAATATAATATAAAATGGTGTAATATTATTTTTTAGGATTTTTTAACCGTGTATATATTGGTTTAATCTTTCATTCTCATTTACTAATTGTCTTATTTGTCTTGATTGTTTATTATTTATTTCTACTTGAATTTCACCAAATGTTTTTAATTGTTTTACTTGTATTTTTAAATTTTCATTCTCATCTTCTAGTTTAATTAATCTTTCTGCCATTTTATCCAAATCATATTCAATATTATTCATATATATTATATTATTATAATAAATATTTTATATAGATATGAATATAAAAAATATTATATAATATATATTATATGAAAAAAATATGTATTTGTACTTGGTATGATGAAGCAATTAAAGATTATGGCGATGTAACAAGAGATATTAATTCTAATTATTGTAAACAATTTGGTTATGATTATATTGTAGATAATACAAGAAGATTACCGGAACGTCATCCAGCTTGGGAAAAATTACCTTTTTGTTTAGAATTATTACCAAAATATGATTATGTAATATGGATTGATGCAGACGCATGTTTTAGATATAATAATAATAAAATTAATATTGATAAAATTTTAAGACATAATAAATTTTATGATGTTATATTTAGTTTTGATCATCCAAGAGAATATGACCAATTAAATACGGGTTTTTTTATTTTAAAGAATACTGAATATACAAATATGTTTTTATCAGAAATGATAAAAGATAAATGGGATATATTCCATAATAAAAGAAATTGGGAACAAGAAATTATAAGAAAATATCATAGAGAAAATAAATATGATATTCAAAATAAAAGTAATGTATTACCATTTAAATTATTACAAACATTTGATATTAAAGAAAATGAAGAATCTTTAATAATTCATATATCTGATAAACCAACTAATTTTAGATATTCAGTATTTAAAACATTAAAAGATTTATATTTACCAAAAAATCATAAATATATATTATCAATTTCTACAATACCATCAAGAATTGAAAATTTAATTAAAAATTTAAATAAATTATATGTATTAAATTCTTATAAAATAATAATTAATATTTGTTCTTATTATAAAAGATTTAAAAAAGAATATAAATTACCAAAAAAGTATGAAGAAATATTTAAAAAACAAAATAAAGTAATATTTAATTATACAAATGATAATGGAGCAATAACTAAATATATTGGTGGTTATGAATATATGAAGAAAAATAAATTAAATGATTACCATTTAATTATTATAGATGATGATACAAGTTACACAAATACATTATTTGATACAATATTAGATTATAAAACAAAAAATAATATTACAACTGGTAGTGGTTTTGATATGAAGAATAATTATTCATATAATATTGTAGAAAGTGGGAAAAGTGAATATGTAGAAGGATACGCCGGTATATGTTTTCATTATAATCAAATACATGATTTAATTTTAAATTATGTAAAATATTATAAATGTATAAATTTTAATGATGATAATAATTTAATTAATAAATATTTAAAAGCATCATTTATGGGTGATGATTACATATTAAGTAAAACATACAAAAAGAAATATTGTTGTAAATATGGTCGTGAAATGTTACAACCTTTTGATTATGGTTTTAATGATGATGCATTACATAAAAATAATACATTTGGTTCAAATATGGGAACATATAAATTTTTAGATGAAAATAATAAAATATTAAAAACATTCTATAATAAAATTAATTTACATAAACAATTATTAAAAAGTTTTTAATAATCATCTTGTTTTTTTAAATAAAATAAAACATCTTCTAAATCTTTATCTTTAATATTTTTAATATTATTTACTTCATCTAAATAAAATTTTTCATTCCAAATTCCCTTTTTTACTAGTTCTTCATATATTTCTAAAATTGCGATTCTCATTTCAATATTTGTTGGCATTCTATATATATATATAATATGTTTTTTATATACATTATGAAAATATAAAAATCATTTTTTTAAAAAGTTTTTAATGTCCATTTTCTATACTTTCACAGTAAGTTTCCCATAATCTGACACACTCTTGTAAATTAGGACACCAAGTATAACCACAAGATATACAACAACCGTTATTATCATACGGTGATTTAATCATTTGATTAATCAATAAATAAAATATTGAAAACATTTATATAAACTTTTTTAAGAAAAAATTTTTAACAAAAAAACATTTTTTTAATGCCATTTTTCTTTTTTGTGATCTTTTTTAAATTTTTCTAATTCTTCTTTTGGAATTAATTTATATTCTATTTTATCTACCATTTCTTTTATTTGAGTTTTATTAGTTTTCTTAACATATATTGGTCTTTGACCATTAACTCTTTTTAACTGAACATAATCTTTACGCCACATTGACATACCTTTTTTATCGCATTCTTCCTTTGCGATTGTTTCAGCTTTCCCTACTTTAAGTCCGTAATCTTCAACTAATGTTCGCATAAATGATTCTACTTCGGGGTGAAATTCTTTCTCTCTAATATTTAACATATATTCTTCTTGTTCTTCGCTTAATTCCGGTAATTCATCCGGTTCATAATTTACATCATATTCTATTGTTGGTTCTAAGATTGGTTCTTCTTCCATTGTTATATATAATTAATAATATATTTTTTTTTTTTCATTTTTTTTTAAAAATAAAATAATTTAAAATTTTGGGATTACACCATTTTAGTTTTTAGTATATAGAATAAAAAGACAAAATGGTGTAGTAGAATTTATTTTGATTTTTCCTCTTTCAATATTTCTTCTAGTATATTTGGTGGTGCTGGTTTCTGTTTTAAAACCTTATATATAATTGCTGAAGAATTATTAACATTAGCGAATTTTCCGTCGGGGTCGTGAATACTTGTTGTAATTGATGATATATATGTAGGTTTTGTTATTGTAAATGTAATTGAACTTGGATTACCGAAGTAAAAATCACCTTGTGCTGAATATTTATCAACAACACTTACAATTGGTAATAATGCTCCATTTACATTAGTTGTTGTATCTTCAATAATATTACTTCTTATTGTATAATATGGTCTAATCATTGATTTTGATAAATTTACTGATGAAATAACCATACTTTCCGTTTTATTTACAATTGCGGGGATTACGTCTATTTCCCCTTTAACTTGCCAAGTTGGTAAACCGAATGCGTCTTGTGCGGGTTCATAATGAATAACTGCACGTCCCCTTGTTAAACCCAATTCATACATTGGAGCATTAAAACAATTTGTCACCCACGCTTTTGTATCGGTTGTTGCTTGTTCACTATTGGTTGTTAAATATTTTAATGATTGAAAATTTAAATTATCAACTCTTCTTAATAATGTATTATTTTCTGTTAATTCAGCATTAAACTGTTCATAACTAAAACCCATTGTTCCCCATAATGATTGTTCCCATTTGTCTTTATCTACTCCCCAATCATCTATAAAAATACCACTTCTACTATCAAATAATGTAAAAGGTTGTATATTTTCATTTAATAAATCAAATGCTCTTAAATTAGTTGTTTTATCACTTGCGGGAACAGTACTTGATGGAAGTTTGGGATAATTTAACTGAACTTGTACAAGTTTTTTATATGGTTTAAAATTTGGACTAAATCCGAATGTTTCTATTCTTGGATTAAATTTATATACAACATCTCCAGCATCCGGCGATTGTGGAATAAATGGAGTGTCTCCAACATCTCCCGCTGTTCTATCATTACCAACATTCATTGCTTCGTGAAGTTGTATAAATTCATATCTGTTTGTTTCTGTATTAAATTGACATATTGGGTTATTTGCTCCTACATATCTTTGTGTAAAATATTTTGCTGTTGCTTCAAATGCTGTAGAAGGTGTTTTCTCTGTTGCTTCACTTGTTGTTGGACGTAATGGATTACCAATATCTGAACCACTGTTTAATAATACACAAGCAGTGCCAAATGCCGTGAAGTGTGGATCATATCCTATTGGTCGTCCAGCTTCAATTACACCGGTTGCGTTTGATGCTTCATTATATAATTCTAATGGTATTCCACCTATTCCGTTTGTTTCCGGATGTATAACAACATAATATTTTTTGTCTTGTGGGTCATATTCCGGTGTAGCAAATCCAAAAGCGTATGTATCAGCGGGGACATTATCCGCCTCATAATATACATTTTCTGTTGCTTTTCTATATCCTATAAATAATGGTATTGATGCGAGACATTCATTTGATGCCAAATAACCATCTGCTCCTAAAGCATTATTATATGAAAAACCAGTATTAACACTTCCACTTGCTGCCCCCCATTTATTAATATGTAAAAATCTAGTATCTGAAACTAAAGGACTAGCAGTATATGAACTTAATGTATTTAAATTTTCAAACAATTCGGGGTATAGTTCTTGTGCCTTTAAATATGCTGATATTTGTTCTAATGTTGTTTTTGACCATTCAAACTGTGTTACTAAATCATCTGTAGCACGTGTTGCTCTTAATCTTTGAAATCTTGTTATTGTACTATTTGGGTTTATTTGTGCTCTAGGGCGATTCTGTCCTACAATTGCTCTTCCAGTCTGCCATAATTCCGGACGTTTTACACCTAGATATTGATAAGATGAGTAATATAATTGTGCTTTGTCACTTGGTTGGTCAAATTCTTTAGTATTATTTATATAATCATCAAAATTTGTAGCACTCATGGAAATAATATTAGCACAATTAAATAATTTATATGTTGGTGAAGTAACCATCGTTGTTATACCTTTTAAATATCTTTTACCGGTTACTTCATAACCTATATTGAATTGTTCGGGTGTATTACTTTCATTTAATTGGTTTGAAATTTGGTTCGCAATTTCTGTTGATGTATTAAAACCTTTTTTTATACTAATCTTTTTTATTTCATTATATGGAAACCACGTATTTATCGCTGTATGGTCTCTCCATAAATTCGCATCTGCCCCATCTTCTGTGTAAGGCATCATATCGTCACCTTTTCCGGTAGTGTGATTAAATGATGTTGTTTCTAATACATATAATGCATATCTTGAACCATCTATTTTTAATTTTGGTATATATTTATTATCTTTTGTTAAATAAGGGTAATAATCCGCCACTGAATAATTATCGGGTTGGACTGTAAAGTAAGTCATCCCTCCCGCCGTGCTGTCTTTATCTGTAAATCGTGTTTCACTGGCATTAGTTAATTCATCTACAACAAATCTTCTTGGTAAAGTTAAATAATATGGGTTGTCATCAGCGTTTACATAATATCCATATCTTATATATGTTTCATTATCTTTTAAATTAAATGTATGTTCTTTTTCTGATGATTGATATACGTTCGCATATCCCATTCTGTAATAATCATCAAATGGATCATTTCTAATTTCACTTGGTATAACTTCAGTATATTTTATTTTCTGTGTTTCATTTAATGAAGCTCCTTTAAATTCTATAACTTGAGTGTTTCCCGCTCCTACTTCTGAGATAAAAGAACGTTCTATACTTACTTCATCTCCTACACCTAAAATTAATGTTTCATCTAATTGATTTGTAAATAGTGCGGGGTTTGAGTCATTACCGCTGTTTGATTCAACGGATGTTATACGATTACAATTAATCAATTTTGTATCAACTATTGACATTATATAATATAAACTTTTAAAAAAAGTTTTAACAAAAAACAATAATTTTTTGTTTAAAGTTTTTTTCTTAAAAACTTTATATGCCAACAAATGATAAAGAATATATGAAAAATTATATGTCTAAATATAATAATACTGAAAAAAATATGGAATACAAAAGGTCTTACTATGAAAAAAATAAAGAACATATAAAAAAATTACAACGTCAATATTATCATAAACATAAAAATGATCCTAATTATTCTCATTATTTAGAATATCGTTTAGACTTACAAAAAAAAGCATATCAAAAGAAAAAACCATATTGTACAAATTATTATACAAAACGTGAACCAAGAAATACAGATATTAAAATTAATAATGGTAAATATACAATAACATTTTAGGATTTTCAAAAAATCCTTACCAAAACATTTTTATATTTCTAATATATTTATTATTAATTCTTTAATATTTTTATCTAATTCAATTTGTAAATTATCATTTTCTAAAAATCGTGATTTATCAATAGTATTATTTTTATGACATATACAAACCATTAATTGCCTTATGTCTGTTATAAATACTTTTTTATCATTTGCTTGTATTAGTTCTACTCCTTCACCTTTAGAAGATTTCTCAAATTTATTACTTGAATTATACCATTTTTTTGTCATCATCATTGTTGCTTCGTGTATAAAAAACTTTTTTTCTCCACAATCAATGCCAGTTGATTTAAAATTATTATGGGGATATATAAACATCATTTGATTAGAACCAACTAAACCAGCTTTATTATCTTTTAATGTTTTATAAGAATATGAAATATAAGTAGGTAAATATATATCGTCATCATCCATAAAACATACTATTTTATTTTTTGATAATTTAATTAACTTATTTCTTTTTTCTCCAATTGTTATTTTTTGTTTTTGTTTAATGTAATTTAATTTAATTGGAAATAATACTTTTTTAATATATTCTTCATTTTCAATAAATGGTGTTTGTCCGTCATCAATTATTATTACTTCTAGTAATTCTTTAGGGTAATCTTGACGTAAAATATTCATAATGCATAATTGAATAAATTTACTTCTATTATATGTTGGTATTAAAATACTTATCTTTTCCATTTAATATATATTATATAAACTTTTTTCTAAAAAGTTTTAACAAAAAAACATTTATTTAAAAAAACCACGATTTATTAACTTCTTCAAAATCTTCAAAATCTGTTTTATTAATTATTTTTTCTTTTATTTGATTTACATCGTTTTGTAAATTACCAATTGTTTTATTAATTGAATCTAAAGTTTTAATAATATTATCTAGAAGTTCTTTATTTTGTTGTGATTGGTTTTTTTGTTTATCCATATATAAACTTTTTTAAGAAAAAAGTTTTAACAAAAAAAATACATAAAAATTTATGGATTATTTGGAACTATTGATTCATCATTATTATTATTATTATTATTATTTTCTTCATCATTATTATTTTCATCATCGCTTTGGTCTAATGGTTCTCTAACACAATTTACTAAACCACAACATAAACTAATATTTTTACATCTGCTTTTAAAAATAACTAATAATGTAGACCCAATCGCAGCGGCACAAATTGTAATGAAATTTGAATAATCGTTAGGTGTCCATAAATCAAAACCGGTTAATTGTTCATTATTACTCTCAGACATTATATAACGTTTTATAATATTTTTTAATATTTTTTTGTTAAAACTTTTTTCTTAAAAAAGTTTATAATGCCATTAACAAAAGATGGAAAAAAGATTTTATACAAACCTTTTAAAAGTAAAGCTAAAAATAAAAGATATTCTGTTTATGTAAAGGGTGATAATGGAAAAACTAAATTAATTAATTTTGGTGATAATAGATATACTGTTTTTTATCAACATAAAGATAAACAAAGGCAAAAAAGTTATTTGGCACGTGCCAAAGGAATTAAAAATAAAAAAGGTGAATTAACCTATAAAGATAAAAATACTTCAAATTATTGGGCAGTCAAATTATGGGCAGATACTAAACCTTCATGGGCGTAATAATTCCACGTTCTACTAGTAAATCATATTTTACTTTATGTTTTTCTTTAAATGTATCTATATCTTCTTTTTTCTTATAATAATTAAATAAATTTCTTGATTTAACTAATTCTTGTTTTTTAACATAATTTTCTTTATATTTTTCTTTATTATCTTCATAATATTTACTTGCTCGTTGTTTATTTTTGTTTTTAAAATCTTCATTGTGTTTTCTTACATTATGGTAATATTCACGTTGTGATTTTTTGTTTTGATGATATTTATCAATAATTCTTTTATAATCTTCTTCTGTAAATTCCATTCTATATATATATATTATATTTTTTTTATATACTTTATAATAAAAAAAACTTTTAAAAAAAACATATTAATATTTTTGTTAAAACTTTTTTCTAAAAAGTTTATTTATTCGGTTCTAGCAATTGCCACACTCTGACTTGGTGCGATTGCTCCTAATGTTTGTTCTACTACCGGTTTATCTGCCGTATCTTTCGCAGCGTCTACAGCATCTCCAACTCCATTGAGTGCAGCAGAACCCGCACTTATCATTCCTCCAATTGCTCCAAGTGCTTGAAGTCCGGGAACTAAACCGGCAACGTCTAATACTCCTCCAATAATATTACCAACATTTGCGGTTTGTTTTTCCCAATTATCACCCGCCACGTGACCATCATTTATATCTTCTATTAAGTCTTGACCCGCAGAAATTGCCGAACCGATAGTTCCTACAACTCGTGTTCCTTTTTCGGCAATCTCTGCCCCACTTCCTAAAAATCCTCTTACACCTTTTACATCTGCGGAAGATTGGACACCTTCAAATCCGCCCCCAACTGCTTTACCACCTACAACAGTTTTTCTTATGGATGGATTAAAAGCATCTTTAACTCCACTTGTCATTTTCGCCATATCAATTGCTCCCGTAATTAGATCATTAGTTGCTTGTGTTTTGTCAACTTCTCTTTTTTCATTATAATTTTGTGCTGCTAAATCGTTTTGTGACTGAATATTTAAATTAGCATTCCTTATTCCTTCCGCCATATTATTTGCTTGAGACATTCCCCCATCTACCGAATATAATGATAAACCCATTTTTATATATATTAAACTTTTAAAAAAACTTTTAATAAAAAAAAATAAAAAATACTTTTTAAAAAAAAGTATATCAAAAATAAACTTTTTTGTTAAAACTTTTTTCTAAAAAGTTTATTCTAGTATTTCACTTCCTCTTCCTATGAGTCTTTCAAATTGAAAATATGCCGTTGCTGGGTTGGTTTGTAAGTCCAAATGTAAAAAGGAATAACGGTCCTTATGTGCTATATTATATAGTTTAATAAAATTTTCTGTACTACCGAATAAATCCCCGTATTCTTCAGCGATTTTATCTAATTCTTTTGTATTCTGTTGTTTACATATAATTACATTAGTTGCGTTATTACGAATTAAACCACTAACGGCACGAAATGATTGAGTTGTGAAACATAATAAATTAATACCGTAATGACGAAACCGAGTCGCTAAAAATGATACATAATTATTTTTAGAAAAATCTTTCGTTAATATATCATCTAGACATAATGCTAGGTTTAATCTGTCATCCTCGCCTAATGCTTTTTGACTTTCTATAATATTAGTAATCATTGAATCTTCGTAATGGTCTTGACAAGCGAAATATTTTTTCATCATTTTCATTTTGGGGTCTGCGTTTAATGTGTTTGAAATGAGATGAACAACATCGAATCGGTCTTTAAACATTGAAGGGTTGCACAGCAAATTACACAGTAAATTACTCTTACCGCTTCTTACACTTCCTATTATCAGCAGACTGCTGGGAGGCTGTGGTAAGTGCGGGTGTAAACCCTTAAACATTTTTGATGGTGGCGGGTCTTTAACCTTAAACACCTTTGGTGGTGGTGGAACATCTACTTCTTCTTTTTTTGGTTCTTCTTTTTTGTTTTCCATAATATAATATTATTAAATAAAAAAAAAATAAAAAATAAAAACAAACTTTTTTAAAAAAAGGTATTACCATATGGATTTCTTCCTTTACGATTCATTGCGGTTTTTAATGTGTTTTTAAAGTCTTCATGTTCTTTTACTTTCTTTTGTGCTTCTCTTTTTTTTGCTTTACGTTCTTTCCTTAATGCGTCATATGATTGAATACCCGCAAATATCATTTTTTCTATTGCTTCTTGTGCTTCTTTCTGATTTACTTGTGGTTGAATAACTTGTGGTTGAATAACTTGTGGTTTTGGTTTTTCAATTACCACGGGTTCTTCTTTTTTAATTACTACGGGTTCTTCTTTTTTAATTACTACGGGTTCTACTTCCTCTTTTTTTGTTTTCCCCTTATTCTTTCTTGCTTCTCTAACTTTTGCCATACGTTCACGCATTGCTTGGCGTTGTTCTTCGGTATATTCTCTTTTCTTACGTGTTTTCTTTGGTTTTACTTCTTCAATCTCTTTTGGTGGTTCTTCATCTATGATTGATTCTTGTTTCTTCGGTTTATTTTCTTCAAATATATCATTGGGGTTTATTTCTTCCGTTGTTGGCACTGCTTCGGGTATTATTTCTTCTTCGTTTTCTTCTTCGGGTTCTTCCGGTACAAAATCCATTGTAACTTTTGGAATAAAAGACATTTTATATAATTTAAAAAGAAAAAAATTTTTAAAAAAAAATTAAATTTATTAATATTTAAATATCTATAATATTAAATTTATGAATATAAACTTTATTTAGAATCTTTTATGTGAAATACACAAATTGTTTTACCACTAATTGCTGTACATAATTGTTCATTGTCATAAACTATGTCTACATCAATTTGATTCATTACTAATTCTGTTGGGTTATTTAGTTTAATATATACACGTTCGTGTGGTTCAAAATATAAACCCCCCGTTTCATTACCGCTATTATCAAATCGTGGTAAATGAGCTATGATTTTACTTGTAGATGTTCCACGTCTTGCGTTGGTTGAATTCTGAGTAAAATTATTTAATCTAATAAATAAAGATACATTTGAAATTAATTTAGGTGATGTATCACTATTTATTGTCTGAGTTGTTGCGGTTGAACTATTTAAAGTATCTACAATAGAACGTGCGGGAAAACCTAATGTAAATTGAGTGTTTGTTGGTTGTGTTACTAATCTTCCATAATCATTTGTTGGTGCTAATGTGAATATTAATTGTGAATCTTCCATAACTTCATTAGCATCTACACCATTAGGACTTCTAACTACTGAGTTTGAATAATCATTCCAAGGTCTCGTCTCAACATCTCGTCCGAATGTGTCACTAATACCGCCATTTATTAATTTAACCCACCAATTGAATTTCTCATTAAATATATCATATGTATCATCTAAATGGTCATATACGAAATAATCACTCATTGTAATACTTGTTCCCCTTTCCAATGATACTGAAGGGAATAAATGCCATTGAGTACAATTAACCGGTGTACATACATTTTCTTTTGAAGGTGTTGTCATCTGATCTTGATTTACTAAATCTTCCCAATTTTTATTATCGGGGCTTATTTGAATAACTACTTTTTCATTAGATACAGCAAATTTAATATATTTATAACCCGAAGCATTTGTTCCTATATCTATTTCATCATCAAAATTGGCATTGTGACTTCCCCAATATGTTATAGGTTGCATTACCAAGTCTTGAGCATTCCCACTAGTTCTACCACTTTTAATAGAACTTTGAAATATTCTTAATTTTGTTCCTACACGTCTTACGCAGTAATCATAAAATTGATTTGGTTGAAACATTCCTAATGTTGAATTATATTTAGGTTCAAAATATGTTGGTAAATAAGCGTCAGTATCTCCATCAGAATTAAAACTACTAGGAATATTAGGTCTCACTAATCCTACAATCCATTTAGAACCTTTAACACCATTTGCTGTTGAAATATCAAAAACAATACCACTGTGTGAATCTACATTCGCCGAAGCATTACCACTAAAACCATTATTAGTAATGGGGAATGCATCACAACGAACTTGAATTGCTTGTTTTTTAACATTGGTAAATACACCATTTGCTAGTGTATACGATGAACCGTTGGCATCATCTTTACCAGTAAGACACGTTACGCCCGAATCCACATCTAAATCAGCCGTGGCGTCCACATTTGCTGTATTAGCACTTAATACCCAGTTGTAACCTTCAAAATCCAATGAAGCATTATAACTTGCGTTACATTTAATACCCCCATCAATATTTCCTAAATCATTAATACCAGTTATTAAAGATGGATGAGAAATAACATTATTCATTCCTATTTCTATTTGGTCTGCCATATCTCTTACATTCGTTTCTATATATGAACCAATATTTAAATTTCCAATATCCCCAATCATTGGTGATACAGTAGAATCGTTAAGGTCATATGTTCCGCTAGTAAGTTTTTTACCATAATATACACCAAATACATTATTTTGTCTACTTAATGTATATACACCAGATTTATTTATTTTACAACTTTGTAAAGCTATTTCACTATTAGGTGGAATTTTTAAAGTATTATTATTTAATGAATTGGAATATGAATAAGGTTTGAAAATATTACTTTGAGTATTAGTATCTTCAAGATTAACATTAGATGTTATAATTAACGACATTTTATAATAATATTAAATAAAATAATATTTTTGAAAAAAAATTAAAATATTATAACATTTTATATAAAATGTTAATAAAACCAATTAACAATAACAACCACATGACCATACAACATAAACCCCTAGAAACTGAAAAACGAGATAAAATAATTAGACCTAACCAAATATTTGAAAACTATACAGTTGAAAAGAAAAAGAAATCTACTAAAAAAACTAAGAAAGTGAAAAAGAAAAAATCATATTGATTTTCTATATTCAGAAATTTAGGAAGTCCCAAAAAAAATTGGTCTACGGAGACCAACTACACCATTTTGGTTTTTACGTTCCTATATAAAAAACCAAAACGGTGTAATGATAAGGAAAAATTTATATATACATAGCGAATAAGGAAAAAACCAAAGAACAATCACCGTTTATTTTTGGCACGTTCCCTAAACTTATATAATTTGTGTTCTTGTTCTAAAACCTTATTATTAAACTTATATTCAGTAATACGTTTTTTATTAACCATTCTTTTAGTATTTTTAACTAATTCATTACCAAATAAATTTTTATACATTTTATACATATATTGTGTTAATACTTCTTTTTTAGTAAAATCAATATCTGTTTTTTTAATGGATGCATTCCAAACTTTATTATAATTAGTTGCGTAAAAATCGGCATTTTTTAAGTCTAAAGGATTTTTTACAATAATATCATTATTATCTTGACAACCGGTTAAATCTTTTATTTCTTGTAAGAATTTAATTTTACTTTTTGTTGAAGTTACTTTTTTTACGTTGAATTCTTCTTGATTAAATAACTCTTCTTTAATATCTTCAATGTTATTAAAAAAATATTTTGATATATTAAAATGATTATCTAATTTACTTTGATTCAAAAAATATTCTTTATGTTCCATTATATTTTCTTTAGTATCTATTTTTAAATAATCATTAATTTTCATAACTGTAGGATGATCTATTGTAAAATTTTCTTCTTTTAGTTCTTTTACTTTACCTCTCATTTCTCTTGTTCCTTTTAATGAAGTATTATAATAAGTAATACTATCATTTACAAAACCACGTTTTTGTAATAATTTAATAAAATGACCAAATTTATTAATTTCATAACATCTATTTAAATATGAATATCTTGTATAGAAATCTAAATATGATTCACTTATACAATCTTTAGACATTAATTTAAATGAACAAAATTCATTACCGAAACTTTCTAATTGTTTTAATTCTTCTTTTACATAATCTAATGAAAAATCTTCATCTTCTATTTTAACCTTTTTCATTTCAAATGTATATCTTAAATATCTAATATTTCTACATCTTGCGATTTGCTGAATCATTGCCGTAGGTGGAATGGTTCGTTCTTTATAATAACAATATACCGGACGTTTTATTGTACTATCTAAACCATAAACAATTTTAGGTGAATATATAATTTTGTCATGATTATCTAAATTAATATATTCATCAGTATCTGATGTAATTAATTTAACATCTCTTACACCATATTGTATTAATTCTTGGTGTATCATCTCAGCTTGTGTTTTACTATCACAACAACATAAGAACTTTTTTTCAAAATGTAATTTATGGCAAAAATCATTATAACTGAATAACTCTTGAGATTTTACATTTTTATTATGTAAGAAATCATTTTGAATAAATATTTTACTTTTATCAACTAATTTTAAAAATGATAATGAAATATCATTAATATCAGCATCAGTACAAATAATCTTTTTACATTTATTTAATATTCTTAATAGACCGTGGAAAACAGCAACACGTTTATTATTCAATGTATCCGCACAAATTAAATACTCAATCATTGAATTAAATTCATCTAAATAAATTATATAATTCTTATATTCCCAAGAATCCCAATTCGCAACACGTAAAATACTATCAATTGTAATTACATAATTATCATTACTTTTTAATCTACCATCAATAATATTATATAAACCACAATCAATACCACTTTTACTAAATGTCATATATTGTTCTTGTGCTAATGAAACTCTTGAAACGATTGACAAAAATTTAGTTTTTTTCTGTTTTAAAAAGTATTTAGTAAAACTAGTTGTTTTTCCCGTTCCGGTGTCTGATTTCATAATTAAACAATCGCAACTTTTTTTGTCTAAACTTTTTTCTAAAAAGTTTGAATAGTTTTCATCTGTTAATTTATCTTGATTAATTATTATATCGGGTTTTGTTTCGTGTACATCATAATCAATATACATATAATATTCAAGCATTGTTCGTGCATTCTGAACTTTTGTATTTAATAATAAATTAGAAAAACAATTATATTGATTATGTCTTTTGATATTATCCCAAGCGGAATTCATCCAATCTATATGACCATCTGATTTAATATTACCATCAACCGGATTATTTAACTTAGGGAATTTTTCCCATAAGTCTTTACGGTTTATTTGTTTCATCGCAGTTGTAAAAATTAACCATCCTTCATAACTATTAAAATATTTTTTAGGTAATCCTTTAATAATTTCTATTAATAATTCATCACTAAAATTATATGTAAATTTATCTAAATGGTAATAGCCTTCTTCTTCTATTATTTCTTCTTCTTTATCTTCAGTTTTTTTAATTTCTTTTCTTTTTTTTTTAACTTTTTTTTTAACTTTTTTATTTAAAATAACATTTACTAAATATTCTTTTAAATTATCCGGTATATGTTTAAAATGTGTATCTTTAATGATTTCATATTTATTACCTTTAACAATGCTATTTGGTGATACAACATAACCGCCATTATTTCTTGTATCTACTTGATGTTCTTTATTTGCGGTTTGTCCTATATCTTCATCATATTTAAAATATAAATGAATTCCACCACTAGGAGTTTTAACAGTAAATGTATCAAAATCTTCAATGTAATTATAACCAAATGTTTTAATAAATGTAGAATCTTCTAAATTAAATACTTCATCATCTTTAGAATAGAAATCTAAATCAACAACTGTAATATTATTAACCTTACCCGTAGGAACACCCAAATTACAATATTGTTTTTTTGAATCAAACTTGTATATATTTGTTTTAGATTGGTTTTTTTTATCTTGCCATTTATTTTTAGGATTTTTACAATTTTGAATTAATTCAATTGTTGTTAAATCTTCCATATATTTATTATAAGATTTTTTACTACAAGATTTTTTCTCCATTGTTTTTTTTTCTCTATTCATTATATTATATACTAATATTTTTTTTATATGCTTTTTGAATAAATAAAAATTAATTAATAAAAATCATTTTTTATTTATATTAATGAATATAAAAAAACACTCACTACACCGTTTTGGTTTTTTTCTATATAAATAAAAATCATAAAATGGTGTAATAAAAATTTAGATAAAATAATTTACTAGGATTTTTTTTATTTTTTTTTATTAAATTTTTTATCTATAATAAAATTATAAAAATGTCTTATTGGAGAAATGAAGAACAAACCCAAGTAGAACAGTTCCAAACTTCTATTAGTTCCGTTAATGGTCTATCTTATAGTCCATCTCAACGAATAGATTTTGAAATACCTTCTACTGTCAAATACATTGATGGTAAAAGTTGCTATATTAATTTAGATGTAAAATTAAAATTACCTAGTGGAGCAAATCCAACTAAACTGGTTTTAGATCCGGTATTAGGTGGAAATTGTTTAATCAAAAATTTACGCATATATTCAAATAATGGAAATCGTGTTTTACTAGAAGAAATTGTAGATTACAATACTAAGCTAAGAATGGAATATGATTACAATTCGGATGATTCACTACGTGGTCTTCGTGCTGTAAAAGAAGGTTCATTAACTGCGAACCCCGAAAATAGATGTACTCTTGGTTGCACTGTTTCTAATTGTGTAGATACTAATACTAACCCTTATTTTAAAACCGTAGAAGGTGACCAAACCACGACGGATACTTGGGATGATGACGCATATTTAACTGCTAAATGTTGTATTAATCTTCATAGTGGAATTTTTACAAAATCGAATCAGATTTTCCCTAATCTTCTAACGGGTTTATTTATTGAAATTGATTTGGAAGACGCAAAATATTGTATTCATCAGTTAGATAGTGCTATTAGAACTCGTCGTGCTTACCATAACCCCGTATTCCACGGAATCACTGCGGGTGGTGGAGATTGGGACGCAGACGGAGTGACTGGGACAACTGAAGTATTTTTCACTGCTGATAATAATATTACTAGTGTTAAGAACCTTCCATTTTGTATTGGTGAACGTATCGCATTTTGTAATGGTTCAGATGTCACACAAAATGCTTGGCTGTCTTCCGCTTCGGCGGGTGCTGAGACTACGGCAGTAAATCCGGTTATTGAATCTATATCGTTAGATGCTGGGGGACTCATTAAAGTTGGTTTGAATGCTTCCGGTATTTACAATGGTTCAACTGCTGGACATTTTGGAACAAAGATTGTTCAAAATGAATTCATAGCATATTCGGCAGCGATTGACACGGCAAATAGTATAGCATCTACTACTCTTACTGCGACTAGTTCTTATGATGCTTCTTATGAAGTATCAAACGTAGAATTTGTTATTCAGCAAGTAGAACTATCAAGTGAAGATGAAAACAGAATGATGAAAAATATTAGAAGTGGTGGAATGATTGAATTTGATATTCTTTCATGTACTAATTATAAACATTCATTATTAAAAGAAAACAGACAAGCAACGGTAAATCTTCCACTCAATAATAGTAAAGCAAAGGCACTTGGGGTTGTTGCGACAGATTCAACAGTATATACATCAGCACAGACTGTTGGAGCAATTGGAACATATATTCAAGAAGAAGACGCAAATTTCGATGATTACGGACAAGATACAATCTTAAGAAGTAATTCAACTAAACTGACTGGATGCATTGATCATTTATCCACGTTTCAGATGCTTATCGAAGATAAATTAACTCCCTCACGGCCCGTGAATGTGTCACGAATTAATCTTGGACGCAGTATATCGGCACAGCAACTAACTGAGCTTGACAAATTTTTGAATCAATCCCGAATCGTTCCTCGGTCATTCCAAGAATACAACAGAAATTTTGTAATTCCTAGAAGTTATGTTCTCCAAGATGGTGTAATGGATTTAAGAAATATGACTAATCAATTACAGTTAGTATACAATGAAAGCACCGCACCCGCAGTAAATAAAATGCTTATGTGCTTCGTCTACCACATTAGAACCATTCAGATTTCCGGTGCTAATATTTCAGTAGAACTATAAAAAAACTTTTTTCTAATCAATAAATTTTTAAAAAAAAAAAATATTAATTTATTATATTTTATTAGTTTATAAATATGAGTTCTAAATTTCTAGAAATTTTCCCATCTAATGTGCCAAGTGCACGTAATGGTGGAATTAGTCATCGTAATGGTTTACCCGTAATTTCGTTTACGATTGGTTCACAAAATGCTTTACTTGATATGTCAAGTATTCGTCTTGTAGGTGAATTGAATTTTTGGATTAATTCGGAAGGTACAACCCGTCCAACTGCCGGTAATGCTTCTTCGCTCACTGCTTCACATAAATTAGGTGTATATGGTGCGATTGAACAATTAACGTGGAGAAATTCTAAGACAAAAAGTATCACGGAGTCAATACGTTCTTATGGACGTCTACTTTCCTCATTCCTTCCGGTTATGTCGTCGAAGGAGGATGCCATTGGGCATTTATCGGAAAGTGCTTTGATTCATAATTCTGCCGATAGTTACAAAACAAATGTTATTCGTTCTACTGCCGGTAATAGTTTTTCTATTTCATTACCAAGTGGAATGACCCTTGGGGGTGAACCACTAGAATTATTTGAAAATTCCTTTGGTGGTTTGGATTGTGAAATTACCTTAGTTCCGGATAGTCAGTTTTTTTATTCTGATGATGGCGATGTGTCCCGTGGTTATGTCACAAATGCTTTTTATGAATTTACTAATTTAAAAATTGTTTGTGAAGTTCATATACCACCACCCGATGAACTCTCGCAGATGATGGCACGAACTGAAGGTTCTTACACTTTCAATAGTATTGTATCTCTATATTCTACTATTCAGTCTTCCAATGCTATTATTTCATACAATCTTGGTTTATCTAATGTTATTAGTGCTTTTGTTAATTTTGTTCCATCGTCATTTATTAATAATTTATCTCAAGATGGTTATTTAACTTATTATCCTAGTTTTAAAACTGCGGGAACTATTGGTTCTATTGATCAAGTTATTTTCCTTAAAAATGGTGAACGTCACCCATACAATTTTGATGTGAATTCTAATTCACGCAATAATCCCGCTGTTACTGTTTCAGACCCACAGATACAGAAAACGTTCTTAAGTGCTATTATGCCGGAATCTGACCACGTAAGAAGTAATGTTTCCCCATCTACTAGTAACAGAAACTTTGTTAATGCGAATGCCAATAACTCATATGGTAAAATGCCTAATATGGGTGCTACTATAGGCGTGGGTGTCTTGTACGATATGCTTGATTCGTCGGGTGAAAATTTCAAAAACGAACAGTTCGGTATTCAGATGATTACTACAGTTACAGATGCGAACCCTACAAGTGCTTATCTATTTGTTAAATCTCGTCAGACAATGTTATTTAACGAACAAGGAATTCAAGTAATTCAGTAAATAAACTTTTTAGAAAAAAGTTTTAACAAAAATATTTTTGATTAAACTTTTTCTTAAAAAGTTTTTTTATTATTCAATAAAGTTTTTTACAAATAAAATATTTATTTATTATATTTTATTAGTTTATAAAAATGGAAAATCAAGATATGGCAAGTCAAGAAACTATGGACACAGAAGATTCTGTCCCAAATCTTATTGAAATTGGAGAAATTCCCGCAAATTATGCTATGAAGGTAGAAACTGATATTTTAGAACCGGTTGTGTCTTCGGATACATTCACTCGTTTTACCCTTCAGAGAAAAGGTTTTTTATCGTCAATGAGTAAAATTACTTTTTCGTTAGTTCCTAATGCTTCTAATAATGAAGCATTCGTTCCCCTAGGTGTAGGAGTGTTTGCAGCAATTAAAAATGCTACTCTTAAAATCGGTCAGACCACTGTTTGTGAATCTCAATCCGTAAATATTTTGGCTGCGTATCAGTCATTATTTACCACTAATGAAAGTAACAAAGAACGTGAACAGTTCGTAAATGGTCGCTGTATTTCTCATGAATCAATATATACCGGTGATTCTTCTTCGGCAACTTTTGGATTATCTAATGGTAGATCTTACAATGATGATAATTTAGATGTATTGAATTATGCTAAAATGGATGGTGCGAGACCCAAAGAATCGCCTATTTATTCTATCTTCCTTTCTGAATTATTCCCCTTTATGAAGTCCCATCAATTACCCGCCTATCTCTTCGCAAGTGACCAAGAAATACATTTAGAACTTACCTTCTCAAATGCTACGGTTCAGCGTGTATGTATTGCGGATGGTGAAGAAGCATCTAAACCATATTTAATTGACACTACGGAACTTAAAATGATTTATGACACGATTTACTACTCGGGTGATGTTATGGAAAAATACCGAGAACAAAACGCCGGGGGTATTTCGTTTGATTATGTTGATTATCGTTTATCCACTTTTACCGGAACTGAAGCTTCTTTCACTGATGAAGTATTCCAAGTGGGTGGAAATGGTCGTCTTGTAAATAAAGTAATTGTAGGAGTTGTAAATGGTGTGCGTGGCAATGATGAAAGTATTTTGAATGGTTATGTATCCGAAGCACCGGTAGATGGAAGTAAACTAACACTCAACCTAAGATACAATGATAGATTTGTATTTAGTGTTGATAGAAGTAATCCCGCTTTACTCTTCCACACGGTCAAAGAAGCGGAAGGTATGATTCCATTTGTTATGCGTGGTGAATATTCCAATGAAGGCACGGGGATGATTACAGATAAAACATTAGAATTACACGAACAAAAAGGATTTTTAGAAAAGGCGTTCAATTGGACATCTATTAGACTTAATCGTAATGAACGTGTTAATAATAAAGGAATTGAACTAACCTATAAAAATACATTAGATGCTGGTTCATATACACTTTACGTATACACTGAACTTAGAAAGACTGCTGAACTTGTAAACGGTCAGTTCTCGTGCTATTTTGCTTAAAAACTAATTATATATTTACCTTTTTTCATATTATATTTAATATCTTTTTTATTATTATTTGAATTATCACAATTTAAATAATTTATATGATCTAAATCTAAATAATTATAATATTTAATTGCTTTTCTTACAGATGATAAATAACCATATTGATATATTTGAATACAATCTGTTTTGATTTCTTCAAAATTATTATATTCAGAAAAATTAAAAATAAAATGATTTTTACCAAATTTAATAATTTTTCTTGCAATATTTACAATAATCTTTTTTTGTTGTGGTTTCAATTCTTTTTCATAATTTTTATTTCTTAAATGAACTATTAATTCACGTTTTTTAGTATAACCATATTTATTTTTAATTAAAGTATTTTTATTAAAATCTTTTTGAAAAAATTTTGTTAAATATTCTTTTAATTCTTGTTTATTAAATTGTTGTTCAATGACAATACCACAATGTCCCAAAAATTTTATTATTTCTTTCTTTGAAAAGGTTTTATGAATAATTATCATATATTATATATTATATTTTATTTTTACCATTACACCATTTTTGATTTTTATTATAGTAGAAAAAACATAAAATGGTGTAGTAGAATTATTTTAGGTTCATAAATATATAAAAAAACGCTTAAAGATATTTTTATTTATTCATATAGTAATAAGAATGGATTTTTTAAAATGTCAATTATGTAATATAAAAGAATTACCAAAATTAAAAGATAGGGTAAATGATACATTATATATGGTAAAAGGAGAACCAAGATTGTGGAGAACTGGACGATTATTATGTATTCATAATAAACGTCCTAGCAGATGTAAAGAATGTAATTTAGAAGGTTATAAAGAAGAATTAAAAAAAGGCAAGGATTTTTATTTAAAAAATAAAGAAAAAATAAGGAAAAAAGAGAAAGAAAGATATGATAAAAATTATAAAAATAATGAAGAATATAAAAAAAAGAATATAGAAACGACGAAAATATGGTGTGAAAAAAATAAAGAAAAAGCAATAATTAGCAAAAAAGAATATTATAATAAAAATAAAAAAGAATTATTAAAAAAACAGTATCAATATCGTAAAAGGAGAAAATGTCAACATAATAAAAGATATGATATATGTTCAATTTGTAGACCTCATACATATTTAGTTAGTTTAGAAAGAGCAAGAATTCACGAAGCATTAAAAGGGAGAAAGGACAAACATACATCAGAGTATTTAGGATGCAATGGTAAAGAATTATGTAATCATTTAGAAAAACAATTTAAAGATGGTATGACTTGGGAAAATCAAGGAGATTGGCATATAGACCATATAAGACCTTGTAATAGTTTTAATTTAGAATTAGAAGATGAAAAAACTAAATGTTTTCATTATACTAATTTACAACCACTATGGGCGATTGATAATATGACTAAAAATGCGAAATATGATGAAAAAACACACCCATTAAAATGGAATGGTGAAAAATGGATTATTTTATGAATTCTTCTAATGGTTTTATAAATTCACTTTTAACATTAAATAAATTGTATATTTCACGTTTCCCCCTATCAGTTCTTCCCCCTTGTTTCAAAAATCCTTCTTCTTCATGATTATCTTCTTTTAATTCCCAAAAGTAACAACCATCATTACATCTCCAAATAAAAATAATTCTTTTATTATGTTTTAATAATTCTAAACCCTTATAATATTTATATTCACTAAAATATAATGTTTTATATTGATTATGATTAATATTTCTTGTTTTTAATTCTATATAAAATTCATCATTAAAAAAATCAAAATTATCATATTGTTTAGTAAAATTTAATTCACCAAACATTTTACTAAAATTTGTAATCATTTCTTTTTCGGATTTTTCACCTAGAATTAAATCATTTTTTTTTATTGTATTCATTATAATATAGAAAAACATTTTAATTTTAATTTTTTAAACACAATAAATTTAAATTAAATTTAAATATAAAAATTAATTTATATATATATTATATAAAATGGTAATTCTTGAAGTTGACGATGTATATTCTAAAATAAAGGAATACAAGCCAAATTTAAAAGATTCATCAATAAACATTTATGTTAGAAACTTAAATAAATTAAAGAAAATATTTAATGAAAATGACTATAAATTTTTAGAAAATTATGAAGATGTAGAAAAGATACTAGAAAATTTATCATATCTAACAGTTAGAAATTATTATAATGCTATTATTGTTCTAATTAGTGCATTAAATGGTGATGATGAATTAATAGACCAATACGCAGTAATGAGGGATGAATTGAATGACAAATATTTTAAAGAAAATACAGAAAGTAATAAAATATCATCTAAACAAGAACAAAATTTTATAACATATAATGAAGTTGTTGAGATGTTAAATAAAATGGCAGATGATCTAAGAATATTAAAAATTAAACAAAAAAAAGACATTGGAGTAAAAGAAAGAACATTATTACAAATATTCGTTATATTTAACATTTATCTACATATACCACTACGAAATGATGTTGTAGATTTAATAAAAATTACAAAACGAGAATTTAACAAAAAAACAGACGATGACAAGAAGGTAAATAATTACATTGTTTTTGAAAATAATAATATGTTTTTTAGTATTGGAAAATATAAAACAGATAAAACATATTCAACAAAAACTATTGAAATACCAAAAGAATTACAAAAAGTTATAAGATTTTGGAAAAGAATTAGTATATATAATGATAGTGAATATTTATTCTTATCAGCAACTGGTAAGAAATTAAATCGTAATGAATTATCACAATTAATGATTAAATTTTCAAAACTATATTTAAATGATAAAGCACAAATCAGTACAACAATGATGGCAAAAATTACAATGTCACATCATTTAGGAGAATTAAAAAAGAAACAAGAAGAAATGTCTAAACAACGTGGAACATCAATTAATACAATTAATAATATTTATATTAAAGAAAGATAAAATATTAGTTTATATATTTATGATTAAAAAAATATATATTATATAATAATGAGAACAGAAATAGAAAATTATTTATTTTCTATTTATAAAGGAAAAACAAGAATGTATAAAAAAATATATTATGAAAAGAATAAGCAACGAATATTAGATTATAATAATAAAAGATATGATGATAGATTAAAAAAAGGTATTACAAAAATTACTGAAGGTGAATATATAATTAAATTTAATTAGAGACCTTCGCACATATAAACATCATTAGTCATTTCATCTTCATATCCCATTTCTTCATCTTTTGGTAAATCGGGTTCATCATCTTCTATATCAGAATCTGAAGACATATCATATAATTCTTTAATACCATCATCAGCCATTTGGACTAATGCATAAAAATAATCTTGTAAATTATCCGGTAAAATCTCAAATATTCTTTTTGTTTCATCATCATGAAAATGTGAATATATCCAATAATAATTAGAATTCATATATTTTTAGTAAATATTTTTTTTCTAAAATAAAAATATAAATGTCTAATAAACAAAAATTTAATAAGAAATATAAATTCCCTACAAATGAAAGTCATTCATTAAGTGAGATTGCGAAGATAAGCGGAATAAAAAAAAGTATTATTCAAGAGGTATACAATAGAGGCACGGGAGCTTGGAAAGGCAACGTATCATCAGTAAGATTAAAAAAAGATTTTTCTAAAAATCCTAATGTTAAAAAATATCCACGTTCAGTAAGATTGACTAAGCAGCAATGGTCATATGCTAGGGTTTATTCATTTGTGATGAAACAACCGGGAACGTGGGGAAAAGCAGACAAGGATTTGGCGGATAAAGTAAGAAAGAGTAAAAAATAATGTATTTAATATTTTTTAATTATAAAAAAAAATGATTTTTTTATATACAATATGTATTTATAAAAACATAATGGACAGAATCATTAAAGAATTATCAAACGACTGGGAAACCAAACAATTTTTAAAAAAAAAGTATATGGATTTAAAAATACAAGAAGCAAAAGATAAGAAAGGAATTTCACAATTTGAATGGGATTTATTACCAAGTGAAGTAGAAGAAAAAATATTGATGTTTAAATATCAAGCGGATTTAGAATATATACCAAGAGTATTGAAAGAAAATAAAATATATAATAAAACTTTTTTAAAATGGTTCTTTTCTAGTGTAAATAAAGAAATGGGTAATTTTTCAATACCGAAACTAAAAAATGATAATATTACTTTATTTATATGTAATATGATTAATAAAAAATCATTATGGGAAAATCACCATTATAAGAATTGGAAATCAGACGAAAAAAGTTTTAAATTATTTATGAAAGATAAAGAAACATTATCATTTGAGCAATGCATAGAATACAATAAAAAAGATTTAAAGGAACAAAAAGAAAAAAGAAAAGAAAGACAAAAAAAGCAAGAAGAACAAGAAGAAAAACTCAATGATGATTATAAATTAAAAATACAAGATATTATATTTTGTGGTCGTGGAATATCAAATAATGATAATTATGAATTAGATAAATTTTATAGAATAATTGATGAAACGAAGACAATGTGGCGTGTTAGGATGTGTATTACACTAGAAGAACTTTTACCACTTGCTGAAGGTGATTATTACAGAAATACAAGATATACATATGATGGTGACGATATGACAAAAAAAACGTTTAATATTAGTAAAAAACGAGTTGGACATTTTAATAAATTTACAGAATTTACAACAAGAAATGTTTTTGACTAAAAAATAATATTACACCATTTTATATTATATTATATAGAACTAAAAACCAAAATGGTGTAGTGAAAATAAGTTGTGAAAA
>Ga0181418_1000101_pt1 | contig 25336 bp, 28 predicted proteins | sample 41SPOviralmetaG_FD_130143 | JGI IMG/M metagenome (GOLD analysis project Ga0181418, IMG submission 130143) | Marine viral communities from the oligotrophic San Pedro Time Series (SPOT) site, San Pedro Channel, CA, USA - 41 SPOT_SRF_2013-03-13 | ecosystem: Environmental > Aquatic > Marine > Strait...
GATTTAACTGAAAGAGGAGTATTTGGTAAAGAACGTCAAGAAGTAAGTAAAAGGGAATATGATTTAATGCAAAGATGGATAGTTGCTAATTTGTATTTAACTGATGATAATCCACCTGTAAGACTAGACTATGGAGGTATGCAAATCCTAGCTGAAAAAGATTATGATAAATTAAAAGATGAAGATTTAAAAAAAAATTATCTAGTTGTAAAAAATAGAAATATAAAAACTTTTAGTTTTGGTAACTATAAAACAGATAAAACTTATAAACTTAAAAAAATTAATGTTGGAAAGAAATTAAATAGTGTTTTAAATATTTGGTTAAAATTCAATAAAAATGGTTCATTATTATATGATACCAAAGGAAATCCAATGACAGCAAATGGATTAGGTAAATATATAAAGAAAGTATTTGAACCAACTGGAAAAGAAGTTACTGTTAACATCCTGAGACATGTAGCAATTAGTGAAAAGTTTCCACCACAAGAACAAACAGCAAGGCAAGAAATGGCTGATAAGATGATGCACGGAAAGGAGATGCAGTCTGATTATTCTAAGAAATAGTTCCTTATAGTTCCTTATAGTTCCTGTCAGAAATTAAGAAGTAAAAAAATAATATCTGAAATATTTATACTAGAATAAAAAAAATGAAATTTAAAATAAAAAGTTTTATAAAATATATAATTTGTAAAATTACTTGTTGTAATAATACTTGTATGAATACAACGAAGGAGAAACAAGAAGAAACAGATGAAGATATATATATTCAAATTAGTTTTGTATGAGGAATTGTTTAAATCGTTGGTCGGCGTCGTTTTCATATCTTTTCGGCGTCGTTTTCAAATCGTTGTTTTGAGGGTTAAATTGTATGAAATGGATTGTAAAATAGTAGAGGCGTCGTTTTTTGAAAAAGTTTTTTCTATTTTCTTAGGATTTTGAATAAGTTGTATAAATAACAATAAACACTAAAATTTAAATATAGAAAAAAAACTAAAGAAAAAAAGTACAAAAACGACGCCTCTAACTCAATTCTATTCAATATACGCCCCTTCTTGGCGTCACTTGGCGTCATTTTCCTTCTATTTGGCGTCATTATTTGCAATATCGGCGTCATTTTTTATTCAAAAGCGTCATTTTTTATTCTTCATCTTCATCTATAATATCTATTTGCTTATAATTAATAATAATATTTCTGATGTCTTTTCCTTTTATTTTCTTTCTATTATAATAATATTTCTTGAATGTCATACTTTTTTTAATATAATTTGTAAAGTGTGTTAGTGTAAATGCTCTTTTTTCTTCCCTAGAATAATTTTTATAGAATTCTGACATTGTAATTTCAACATATAAATCTTTTATTTTTATATAATCAGTTTCATTTTTTGTTTTTTCATATCTTTCTGAAAAGAAATTATTTATTTCATTTGAAGATTTAATATAATTTTCTGACCTTTTTTTGACTTCATCACATAATTCTACTTTTTCGTATACTTTATAATTATTCTTTTCTTCAAAGTCTTTTATATAATCTATTAAATAATAAAAGAAAGAACATCTATTCTCTTTTAAAAATTCTTCTTCTGTATAATATGGAATAGCTTCAATCATATATTTATCATCTTTATTTTCTTCTAATATCAATTTATCAGTAGTGAATGTTGATTTAAAAGGAATATCAGTAATTCTCCTTTTAGTTGCATTGTCATCAGCGTTACCATCTAATTTAGGTACTTCATTTGCTTGTAATACAAAAGTTGCAGTGTTATTAACAATCATACTATTACTATGGTTCATTCTTGCTCCTAATTGATTTTCTCCTGTAAATTTTTTAATAATTGCTATATTTAATTTTTTTTCACTAGAAGCTTCAGACATTATAACTAATCTTTTATTATGAATACTTGCAATTTCAGGATTATTTTTATTGGATATATCTTGATTTAATATAGATGGAGAAGCAACATAACAATAGATACCTTTTACTAATAAATGTCTAACTAAATCAAAAAGAGTAGATTTACCGTTTGAACCATCTCCATTAGCGATAGTAAAGTTAATTATCTTTCTTCCATATAAACATGTACTAATAATTTGAATCATATTATTTCTTATATCATCATCTATTAAAATATTTTTAATAATTGTAGATACAATTTTTATTTTTTCTTCATCTCTTTCTTCTAAGTTATAATCCAATCTAGTTAATACTTTATCTTTTTTAACTAATTTTCTTTTAGTATGTGTTTTTAAATCATAAGCAATATTATTAAATACAAATAAATCAGGATTACAATCAAACTCTATTTTTTCAAAATTAAGAACTGATAATTTATTAACTACTGTTTTTCTTATAGAAGTGATTTTATTTGATTTATTAATAGTTTTTAACATACTTGTATATATTTTTACATTGTCTTCATCACTTTTATCATTATAAAATTTATGTTTATCTGTTACATGTTTAATTAAAATATCAGATATACAATTTTCTAATCTTTCTAATTTTTCATCAATAAACCATTTATCTTTTAAAAATATATATAAAATACTATCTTTATAAACTAAATTACTTTCTTCTAAATCATCTTTATCTAATCCAAATGATTCTAAAAAGATACTAGAAAGATTTTCATCTGATAATAAATATTCAATTTCAAATTCACTCAATGTAGGTGGTTCAGTCCAATCGTCAGGAATTTCAATATTACTGTCTAGTGGTTTATTTAACCATTTAATATTATATTTTTCAATACAATAATCATTTAATATTTTTAATACTTCTCCGATATCTCTTTTTTTATCAACAAGGAAACCATCAAATATTAAACATCCAATATTATCATATCCAATTAATTTAGCACATTCCATCAGAATTTCATTTTCATAAATACATAATACTTTATTTAAATAAGAACCTTCTTTATTTTTAGTAGTTAATCCAGTTTTAGTACATATTTCATTAAAATGATTACATTCTAAAAATAATTTCTGAATAGTTTTAAATTCGTGGTCTAGTGAATTAATAAATTTATTTTTATGTTTTAAATATTTATTTGAATTCATACCAATAATAATAGTATTTTTTAGTTTCTTTCTATCTTCTTTTATTATTTCTTCTCTTTCATTAATATATTTTTCAAGAAAAGGAAAAGAATCATCAGGAAAATATTTTTTAACTAGATAATTTAAAATAGTAGGATGTGCATTTACCATATCAAAATCATTATATTCATCAACAGTTAAAAATGCTCTAAGTTTAGATTGTAATCCTTGAACCCCCATACCATCTTTTACATATTGTCTCCCTTTATTAACTGATTTACCAAATTTATAAGTTCTTTTTTGTTTGAAATAGTGTTTTTTCATTCTAGTAAAAAATCTTTTTGAAGTTTTAATATAATCTTCTCTATCTACCTTTTTACCATCTTTTGCAATTTCATCTTTATCATAAATAATATTAACTAAATCTGTATCATTTAAAGATAATAAATAAGCAACTTTTTCACTATCTATTTTTTCTTCATAATAAATAGTTGAATCGACAATTTGAGTATCAGTAGAATTAGACATAATGAAAGATAATTTTTAATATATATATTATTAATATTTTTTTTAAATTAAAAATAAACTTAATTATTTTAATTATTTTTTAATTTAGTATTAATATAACATTAATCAATTATTAATTATTTAGTTTAATTAATTTAAATAATAATATTTATAATATATATATATAAACATTCTTTAAAAACAAAATGCCTAGAACTGAAAATTCAAAAAATAAATCTTTCTATCATTATGAAGTGATTTTAGATAATGAAAGGACTTTAAAGAAGACTATTAAAGATATATGTGAAATGTTAGGATTAGCACAATATACAATTTGCAGAAAAATTAAAGATAATAATATTGTATTACAAAAATACAAAGATAGAACGTTATTAATTAATAGAATTCAAAAACCTGTATTTAAAACAATTGTTGTTGAAATGGAATACTAAATAATAATATTTATTAATTTTTTTATTTTTTCAATTTAAATATATTTAACTAGATATATTTACAAAAATTAAAATCAATATGGAGTTAGATGACGAAACAATTAATATTGTCGAAAAATTAATTAAAGAATACGGAAAAGACCCTTTTTTTAATAGAGAAAAGTTTTTAGATATTGCTTATGTTAAAGGAATGGAAGAAGCGGTTGAATATTGCGGGAAACTGTATTCTAAAAGATGTAAAACATTACACAATTTAGCAAAAGCAACATATACAGATTATATTATAGATTTAACAATAAATGATAAAGCTCAAGTATTTTTAACTATCTCAAATGATAAAAATACAACAGAAGATTGTATTCATATTCACATGAATTCAGATTGGAATTATATTAAAAGAGCGATAAATAATTCTATTGAATTAAGGAATAATAAAGAATGTCCCCTATGTATGGAAGAAATGGAATATAAACTAATAACCTGTTCTACTTGTTCTAAAATATATTGTTTAGATTGTGCTTGTAATTTAATGAAACATAATAAGGGATTTGCTATTTGTCCTTTTTGTAAAGTAAATAAAGGTTATATTACAGAAGATACAGAAGATTATAAAAAAGAATATTTAAAATATGTAACTAAAACTAAAAAAGATTTTAAAAAAAATTATCTTAACAGACATCAATAACTAACCTTTTTAGAATCTAACTTTTTTGCTTTATTATGAGCTTTAGTGAAAGAATCACCTTCTTTCATAAATTTTTCCATATTTTTTACATGCTTGCTTTTCATTCCTCCTTTATGCAATTTAGAATGTTCCTTTAGTTTTAATAATTGTTTTTCTGTTAATTTCATTTTTATAATATAATATCTAGTAATATTTTTAACTAGATAATTTTTTTATTATATTTTCAATTCCTAATTTTTTTATTAATTCTTTTAATTCTTTACAGTATTTATTATTACATACTTCTTCAAAAGAATAATAACAATTACAATAAACACAGTTCATATTTAATATATTATTTATAAATAAAATGGTAAAAAAAATTAAAAAAGAATATGTTCCTAAATCTCTTACTGTTTCTGATAAAAAGAAACAAATTAAAAGTATTAAAGAAAAAAAAGATAGACCAAAAGTAAAATCTTTTCAATCTAAAAGAAGTTCATGGGTTGAAAAATTTGAAGATAAATACAAAACTAAAATTAATGATTTTAATTTTATTTCTAAAAATATTATTAGTAAAAAAGGTTTAGATGAGATAATGAAAAAGGGACGTGGTGCCTATTATACCGCAGGAAGTAGACCTAATCAAACTAGTACGTCTTGGGCGTTAGCAAGATTAGCAAGTGTTATATTAGGAGGTCCTGCAAGGCGTATAGATAAAAATATATGGGATAAATACAAAATAACAAAAAAAAAATAATTATGATAAACTTACAAATCCTATATCTTCTTTTTTAGTTTCTTTTTTTTTTTCTAATTCAAGAATATTTCTAGTAATAATATATTCACGTATTTTTTTATTTCTAACATATCTATCATTATTAAATATACCTTTTTTTAATTCTTGTAATAAATATTCAATAGGTATTTTATAAAATTCTAAATATTTATATTTTCCATAAGAATAAATAAGATACTGTGGATTAACTTGTCTGTTTTTAACTTGCAATACAGTCATCTAACTAATAATTAATACTAGATAAAAAATATAAAAAAATTAAACTAAAAATAATATTGTTTATAAATAAAATGGATAAAAAAGAATTATATAAACCATTCAAATCAAAAGCAAAAAATAAAAAGTATTCTGTTTATGTAAAAGCAGATACTAAAAGCGGTAAAAAATTAATTCACTTTGGAGACTCCCGTTTTTCTCAGTATAAAGATAAATTAGGAGAATACAGTAATTTAGACCATAATGATAAGAAAAGAAGGGATTTATATTATAAGAGACACGGTAAAGCAACTTCTAAGGATACTGCAAAATATTTCTCACATAAATATTTATGGTAATTAAAACATATCTTTTAATTCATCTAGATTATCATTTTCATTTTTTGGATTTGGTTTTCTGTATTTTATCTTTTTTTTCTTTTTAGATATATTAACTTTTCCAAAAATAAATTTCGTGTCGATTGGTGTTTTTTTATTGTCTAGTATCTTTTCAGATTTTGTTATTACTTTTTTTAAACTAAACTTATTAGAAGTATATTGACTTTCTAATTCATCTTCATTTAATTTAGATATTTTTTCCATTTTTAATTATTAATTTATAATTACATTTTTTTTTTATTTGTAAATAATATATAAATTAATATTAAATATGTCTTTAATATCTTTGAGTAGTGCAGATGGAAATCATAGAGCCTCACAACAACCGTTTAACTTTAGAAACAATTTTAATCAACCTATTGTTATAAAGCCTAATAGTCAAGTATGTCTAGTTAATTTTTATCATTTCAGAGATGACGAATTATACAATATAACTACTGATAATAATAGACTCGGATTTAATTTTGGAGACCCTACAACTAACGGCAGATGGTATGCTTATTTACGCCCTTCTACTTATACTGGAAACGCTTTATCAACTGAATTAGCAAGAGCATTAAATGAAGCTAATATCGCTTTTCAGAATTATACTTTTTCTTCTACTTTTACAATAGGTAATAGAAATGCTAACCCTCCTATAAATGATGTATTTACTATAACTTTTGCTTCTGTTACATTACCTGATACAATTGGTGGAAGTTGGACTAACTTTGAAAGTGTAGGAAACAATACAGTAACAGTAGATAATACTGCTGATGAATATACTTCTATTCAAACTGTTATTGATAATAATGAAGATAGACATATTTCATTTTTTGAAAATGGTATTCTTAATCATGAAGGTTTTGTAGAAGCAAGAGGATTTTCTAAATATGGAGGTTTAAATAATAATGGAGACAATGATGGTATAAAAGCAGATGATACAAAATATTTAAAATCATTTAAAGGTCAAGCACTAGACCTATATCCTCTTTCTAGGATAGACCCTAATAGTGCTGACGAAAGAGTTAAATTTAATCCAAATAGACCCTTGGTAAGAGTATCTTTTGAAAGTGCTAAAATTGTTATTAAAGTTTTAGATTCAAGAACAAATGTTTTACAAAGTAAAAGAACTTTTTCTAATACAGGATTAACTGCTATCGAAACTGTTTTATTTACTAATGCTAATAGAAAAAAAGAGGTAATGTATGGATGCAAGATAATTAAAGATGGTGCTTTTGAATTCGCAGTTCAATTAATAGTTTCTATCGATGGTGGGTTAAACTGGATTGTTCCAACTGAGGCAGATGATGTCGGAACTGTTTATGGTGTAAACCCTAATGATAGATGTCCTTTTTTCCTTAATGCAAGAACTATTAATGGAATTGCTTACAATGGTATAATTTATAGGAGTGGAACGAATAGAATGCCTTTGGCAGCGGGTGGGAATAACAATGCTATTAGTGCTACTAATAGATTAACAAAAATAAAAGGAAAATTTGTACCTTTCGTACAAGGTAGAAGAAGTTTATTTCCAATAGCACAAGACGCAGATTTTACTATTTTCGAATTAGAAACAGTTGTTACAAGAGTTAATTATGGTGCAGGAGGTTCAAACTATGAAATAGAAATTACAGAACATACAGAAGATAACGGGTTTTCTTACAATATGACAGCAGGAGACCAACAAGGAACACCAATAGCGAATGAAAGTATACCTGCTAATTGGGCGAGTACAGCGTTAAAAGAGAATCTAACTAAAAACGCAATGGGATTAATATATGATATTCATGCTGATAAAGATGATGCAGGTAGTGCTGTTATTGGCGAATTTCATTTTGATAGAAGAAGTACTAATAATAATCAATTTGGTAATTTCTCTCTAAGAAGTTTAGACGGAGCTACATTTGAAAATAGTCCTGATGTATTTGGTATTGCTGTTCCTGTTGCCGTTCCTGCTACTGGAAGCCGAAATATGATTGTAGAGGTTCAAGGTGTTTATAATTCTGAAAATAGAGTTGTTAAACATCAACACAATCAATTAGCAAAATCAGAACACAGTAAAGATAATGGACCTTTAGAAGATGAAGATACAATAGAAGTTACAAGATTAGGAGCTGATTTATCTTTAACATCAGTTATTCTACTAGATAGAATCAATCAATTAACTATAGATAATTTAACTCCTGCCATTGCTGGCGCTTCTCCATATAGAATAGATGCTAATACTATGAGTGGTAATATAGGAGCTTTAATAGGTTTTCAAGAAGTGGTAGAAGATTTAGTAGCAGGAACAACAGGAACTTATACGTCTGATACAGTTACTAAAGTAGTTGTAAAAGATACAACTCTTCATATTAGTATCCCTGAATTATCAGGAGTTAAATCTTTTGAAGGTGAATCTTCTCAAAAATATAAAACAATAAAAGTAATTCCGAAAAGTGATTTTAATGTTAATAATCAAAATGGTTCATTATCTTTCACTGCAAACTATCAAGATTATATTGATATTAACAACGCACAAGAATTACAGTTATCAGAATTAACTATACAAGTTAGACAACCTGATGGAACTCTAGCAACAAACTTGAAACCTGATACAAGATGCACTATTAAGATACAACCTAAACAAGATGCTAATATGCAAAAGATGGAAAAGCTTTTAGATATAATGGAAAGAAATATGTCGCAGAATCAGAAATATATAGCGGATACTTCAAATCCTGCTCTTACTTATACTTAGTTTTATTTAAACATTTAAAATATATTTGTTTATTATATAAATAAATAAAAAAAATGACTAGAGGAATTAATAATAGTTTTTTTAGATTTAGAATTAGAGAAATAGATACTCAAGGAAATTTATTAGAAACTCAATATTTTAAAACTTATAAAGAGATATGTGAAAAATATAACTGTTGCAGAGGAAGTATATATAGAATAATAAAAAACCCTTTAGCAAAAACAACTTTACCTTTTAAAGTAGAAAGAGTTCATATTCATACAAGCGCGATAGATTATATTTAGTATTATTTTATTAATATTTTTTTTAATATTTTTATTTATTTTATTTTTATTCTAGTAAAAAATAATTATTGAATATTTTATATTATGTATTTTTTTTGTTTTTTTTACATATATTATGTATTATTTTTATTATAATTACAGATTATATGTATTTATATCATTAGATTTATGATAGATTTATATTAATATATATTAAATGTAGCATCAATTTTAAAATTTATTCTTAATTTATAGTAAATAACAGTAAATATAGCATAAATGTAAATATATTAATAGAATTACATAATATATGCAAAAATAATGATAGAAATACATGATATATGTAAATATAATGAAAATTTTCTACTAGAACAAAAATATTAAAAATTAATTATTTAGAAATTTTTTTTTTTAATTCATTAAGTAAATCTGAGTTAGGATTAATATACGATGAATCTCCTAAACATTCCTTCTTTTCTTCTTTCTTTTCTTCTTTATCAAGTTTTCCTTTTATAATTTCTATCTTATTATCCATTTGTTTTTTATTTCTAATACAAACCTTAGTGATAATATTTTTTATTTCTTCTCTTCCATAACATTGAAGTATACGCTTAATATAATTACAATCAGAACACATATAACTAGTAATCACAGTCTCTTCGTTGCAAAGATAACACTGAAACGGCATTATGTTTATTTATAATTAATAATTATATTTTAAAAATAAAATGTAAAATAATATTATAATTAAATTAAAATGTCTAATCTAGGTGAATCTCACGATGCTATGCATAATCATCATTTAAGTAATAGAGCAGAATTAAGTAAAATAAGAGTTAATACTTGTGTTAAAATTGATAAGGTTAAATTAACAAGTCCTTCAGGTATTTCTGTTTATGCTGATAGTCAAACCCCTACTGTTGATGAAGATGAGCGAGAGGGTTGGCTTTTTAAAAAACTTGCTAGTGATACTTCTAAATTCAATTATTATTTTTATGGAACAGGTTCACATCCTTTTTCTTTATCTAGTCTTAAAAATGTTAATTTAACTTGTTCTATTGATAAATACGATAATAGTGCTAGTCTTCCTTTCATTGTTGTTTATACTAAAATGACTGGGGTGGGAGATAGCGGAGCATGGTATAAATCGAAAATCGCTTATACTTTAACAGGAACTGATAAAATTATTGCTGGTGAATTAGTAAATTTATATTGTTTAGAAAATCCTAATTTAAATAATGGATTAAGAGATATTCAATTAACGAATCTAGTTACTACTGGAACTGCAGACTCTTCTGAAGAAATACTAACTATATCAGTTCAAAGTGATTCAGGTTCTTTAATAAATTCAAAAATATTAGTTTCTAATGTTGGATACAATTTAAACGATGAAATTAAAAGGAATATTAAATTAATTGTGTAATAAACAATTTTATTTTTTTTGTTGTTTTTTTTTTAAAAATAATATATTTAGAATTAATATATTAATAATGACAATTATTTACAAATTTGAAAATAATAATAATATTTACATTGGTTCAACCAATAAAACATTAAAGGAGCGAATAATGGAACATAGAGACTGTTTACATAGACAAGGGAGGATACATACTGATTTTTATAAATACTGTTTAGAAAATCAACTAGAAGATATTTCAAATAAAGAAATATTTTTCAATTGTTTTTCTGTTTTAGAAGAAACAAATACTGAATTAGATTTTTATGGAAGAACATTTATAGAACAAAGATATATGGATGAATTAACACCTAATTTAAATATGAGAAAAGCTTTTATAACAAGAAATTAAATAACACAAAATAATATATTAGTATTACATATATTTAGAAATGGAAAACTTAGATGAGTATATGGATGATTTAACTATTTTACCTGTTAAACCAAGAGAAGTAGTAAATACAGTTAAACTACATCCTACTTTACCTGATATAAATAAAGGTTGTTGTATTGTTGATGTCGCTAAACCAAGAAGCGGAAAAACAAATAGATTAGTTAATTATTTACAAAATCCTAATTTTTATCAAGGTAAATTTGATGCAGTATATATCTATTCTAGTACAATGAGTAATGGAGATGATACAGCAAGATTTTTATATGATGAATACGGAGATACAATATATTCAGAATATTCTGATAGTCATTTACAAGGTATAATAGATTATCAAGATTCAATTCCAAAAGTAAGTAGACCAAGAATAGCTTTGATATTTGATGACTTTATTAGTTTTACCAATATTAAAAGAAATTCTCTAATGTTTAAAATTGCTTCTAGTTACAGACATCATAACATAATGTTATTATTATACAATACTCAGCAAATGAAGTATTTGCCTCCGATTGTTAGAGCGTGTGCTAATTATGTTATTCTTTCTCAAAATAGTAATCTTAAACAAGTAGAACAGTTTAGTGAAGAATACGGTAATGTATACGGAGTAGAAAAGTTCAAAGAGATATATGCAGAAGCAACTTCTATACCATACGGGTTTTTATACTTAGACTTATACGGATTTACAGGAAGTAATAATAAACCAAAAGCCTATCAAAACTTTACTAAATTATTATATGAAGCCCCTATTAGTTATAATAAAACACTTAATCCTAAAATTTCAAAAAATAAAAAAAATCAACTAGAAACAATTTCAGAAGAAGATTCTGATTCAGAATAATTATTTAATTTAAATATTTTTATCTAGTAATAATTATTTATAAAATGGATAAATTAATTAATTTGAAAAAAGAAATATATGAATTAAAGAAAGAAAATAAAGAATTAAAAGAAAAAGTATTTAGAAAGAAATGTTTACTAGATGAAGTATTAAGTTTCTTTTCTGAATATATGGATACATTAAATAATACTGAATATATTGAAGTATTATATGATAGAATAACTGAAGTTAATTTTGATTAATTAAATTTAATTTTTAAAAATAATTTTCTTATTAGTAATTATAATTTTATTTATATAATGGCTAGCCAGTGGATAGAACATGTTAAAGCGTATGCAAAGAAAAACAATGTAAGTTATAAAGAAGCGATGGGAAAGGCAAAAGCAACCTATAAACCAAAAGGTAAGAAAGATGATAAAAAGAAAGATGATAAGAAGAAAAAGATGAGTAAAAAAGAAATGAAGGAAATGGAAGAAAAGAAATAAATTAACTATTAATTAAATCATAATTTAGAATTGCAATTTCATTATTTTTTTCATCTAGTTGTCTTTTTAAAAGCATATTATCTTTAATAACATCTTTTAAGTGTTCTTCTAATCCTTTTCTTACTGCATTAGTTAATTGAACTTCTCTAAATTTTTCTTCATAAGTCATTAAATCCGGAAATATAAATTGTGTAATATATGAATTACTAAATGAGTTTTTAATGTATTCTTGTAGTCTTTCAAAGGTAGATTCATTTGAATGAGGCATTTTAATTAATATATATTAACTAGATAATTTATTTTTAAATTATTCAAAATTATTCAGATTGTTAAATTATTTTTTTAAAATTTTTTTCTTTTTAGTATTTATAAAAATAAAAATGTTTAAAGTTGATGGCTCAAACGTTTATGTTCCTTCTAAGTCTGTTGCTATTAAACCCGATGTAGTTTCTGATGTTGTTGGTGAAGACCAAATTCGTTTTCATCTTCCTTCTTATTTAGGTTTTATTGATGTTAATCAGACTTATATTAAATATAATCTCACGATTGAAAACGCTAGAGGGTTTTTAGTTCCTGATAAAAACTGTGGCGGACACGCACTATTTAGAAATGTTGAATTAAGAGATGGTAACAATAAAGCTCAGTTAGAACTGTGTGAAGATTACAATGCTAACTATTCTCTACTTTCAAATTTTACAAAGCAGAATACTGTCTCTCATAAAAGAGAATTGTTTAATGGTGTAGTTTCCAAAGGTGGCGAACGTGCTATGGATAGTATCCTATACTATGGTGCACCGGCACAACACGGAGGGACTGTTGTTGCTCCTACTGGTTTATCTAAAACTGTATTAACTCCTAAATTACAGTTTGGATTAAATACTGGTGTTTTTAAACAAGGTCAAGCCCTTCCTCTTGGTGCAATGAATGGTATGAGAATTACTATTGATACCGAAGACCCTCTTCGTGCCTTACAGTATTTAGAAGATGAAGTAAAAAGTAGTTCTAATCGATTATCTTTTTTTCAAAATAGGATTTTAGTTCACGACGATGGGGCTGCTGGTAACATTAAAGCAATTGGTGCTGATGCTCGTGCGGATGATGCTGATTTAACTACAACAATTTTTAGTATTGAAACAACTCACGCCGACCGTCTTCTTATTCCTTTTGATGTTAATGATATTCTTTATATTTCTAATCAAGGTGGAACTACCACAAATGAAGAAGAACTAGGGACTATTGTAGGGTTTAACACTGCCGGGGCGACTGGTGGGGGTCGTGTTGCTATTAGTTACATTCCGAATAGAAATAGAACGGACGGACTGGCTGCCAATCATACTAGTGCTGATTCTCAATTATATATTAAAATTGCTGATAGACAAGTCGCTCACAATGGTAGAATTGGTGTGGCTGATGTTGGTAGTGATACTGGGACTTTTAATATTCTTGCACCGTCTTATAGGATGTCTGAAATCGAAATGATAGTAGAACAAATAACGCCTCCGGTTCAATACGTTCAAGCAATGATGAAATCTGTGATGGGTGAAAAAGGAGTTGAAATGGATATTCTAAGTTATGACTTATTTAGACATAATCAAAATAACGTTGTTGGTCTACAGCAGATTCTAATTCCTACTCGAATGACTAGAGCAAAAAGTTTATTCTCACAACCTTTATCTGTGGGTTCTTTTAGAAGTCTAGCAGGTTCTTCTTTCCAAGGTATCGCTGATAGTGCTAGAAATTATGAATGGATACATGGTACAAATCATTATCCTACTCGTCTTGCTCCTTTAGAAAGATATTCACAAGTTGTTAATTTCAATAATAGATTTAAAACTGAGGCTCTTCACTGTTCTGAATTACAAAAAGCTATTAACAATGTAGATGAAAAGGTTCTTAGTCTTCAGAGAATTCCGGAACACTTTAGTATCGCAAGAGGTTTAACTAAATACGGTCAAGTAATGGATTTAAGCAGACAAACTCTTTCGCTTCGTATTGATTATGCTAATAGTGCAACAGTTCAAAAACTATTTAATAATTATGTTTATGGAATGAAAAGAATTATAATTAATAAAGATGGTGTTTTAGTTGTTTCTTAAAAAAGTTTTTAGTATTAGTTTTATTTTTTAATTTATTTATTTTTTTATTAAAAATATATTTATAATTAATATATTTATAAATATTATACTATTATGTCTTCCTTTAATGTTATCGATGTAGAGAAATTCGAAGTTCTTCCTAACAATCAACCTAATAACAATACATACTCTTTTCGAGGTGGTAATCCTATTATTTCTATAAGTGTTCCAAGTCAAGCTAAACTACTTCGTCCCTCTAGTGTTAGAATCAATGGTCGCCTCCGTATTAATACTGCTGTTGGTGGTTTAGTCGACCCAAATGATTTAAAAGGTGCCGGAGTGGTGGATGTTAAAATGAATAGTCGAGTTGGAATTAATGGATTTATACAAAACGTTAATATTAGTTCTGAGGCTACTAATCAGACTTTAGAATCAGTTAGACAATATGGACGACTTGTTAATCATATTCTTTCTAATACTAGTAGTCCTGATGATTTCGCTAGTAATAAATCAGTTACATCTCTTATGACTGCTAGAAGTGATTCTACTGCTAATCTTGGATGTAATGATGTTGATTTTAGTATTCCTCTTTATTGTGGTATGTTCCAAGGGGGTAATCCAATTCCTCTCAGTAGTAATGGCGTAAACGGTTTAGTTATTAACTTAGAATTAGCTTCTGATAATCAAGCCCTATTCGGTGCCAATGCTGGGGATGGTGCAGGTGCCTTTTATGAAATTAGTAATGTTTCCCTTTCAGGTGATTATCTAATCCCTGATGAGAAAGGGATGGCTCAATTATCCGTACCTGGGTCGGGTGCCTTTCAGTATAATAGTTATTCTTCTTTATACTCTGTTATTAATTCTAGTGATGCTACTCAGACTTACAATTTAGCAAATAGTAATGTTTTAAGTATTATTCATTCATTCCTTCCTGTGTCTCACAGTAATAATTACGCTCAAGATAGTTTTGCTAACGGTGAATTACTTAATACAGATGGTGCAGGTGCTTACAATCAGGCTGTTACATTAAATAAAGTTTCTTTTAGTCGTGCTGGTATGAAACTCGCTTTAGACTATGAACTTGATATGGAGACTCAGTCTATTCAGTCTAGACCTGAAACACAACTTAATATCAATGCTCTTAATGCTTTTAAGGCGTATGCTAAATCAACTAAATTCCTTAACCAACCTCAAATGGATGGATTTGGTGGAAGAGATTTAATTGCTTCTTTAGATAGTGTTGTTGATGGAAGTGCTATTACTGGATTCAACTCTACCTCGGGTCGACAGACCGCTCAAGAAATTGATATTGGAGTTAGAAACTTTATTGTTGGTCTAGCATTAGATAGAGTTTCTGATGTCGGTATGAACTTCAAGGGTTCAAGTTATTCTACAAGGATTCAATCTACTTTAGATGGTAATTCTCCTAATAGTATATTTTCATATATTCTCTCTAAAAATGTTCTTCAATACTCGCCAAATGGAATTCTTGTTTCTAGTTAAATTTATTTTCTTTTAGTTTTTAGTTTTTTTTATAATTAATTTTTTTTAATTTATTTATTTTTTTATTAAAAATATATTTATAATTAATATATTTATAAATATTATACTATTATGTCTATTCCCGAGATTCTCAATGTTAAAAATAATGTTCTTCCAACTGTTTCTAATATGGAAATTAAAACTGAGATACTAGACCCCATTTCATCGAGTGTATCTGAAGTTGTTTTTCAGATTCCTAAAAATGGTATTTTAGATGGAGGTTCTTTTGTCTCTTTAGCAATGACTGTCCCTACCGCTTTAGTTGATGCAAACGGTGAATCAAATGCTTTTCTTCCTATGACTGCTGGTATTCATGGTATGATTCGTAGCGTGCAACTCACTATAGGCGGTAAAGTTATTAGTTCGACTGAAGATTACGGACACTATCAGAATATGATGAGACAATTCGAAACCCCGGAACATAGAGCTTATGTGGAACAAGTGAAAAGCGGTAACAGTCTCGATAGATTTGGTGCTGTTGGTTCAGGTCGTATTTGTCCTAAAGATTTACAAACTGTTGTAGAAGCGAATGATAACACTGGTAGATTAGTGACTCCAACTTTTATTCGTCCTACCGCTCTTGATTCGACTACTCCTGTTTTTAGTGTTAGACTTTCTACTTTAATTCCTATGATGAAGAGTATGCAACTTCCTTTATTTGCTATTAAAGAACATGTATACCTTCGTATTCAATTTAATTCTCAGATACACGGAACTATTGCTGGGTCTACATACGGTAATATGTGTTGTTTTGCTAATATAAATGGTGGGGGTGCTATTCCTGCTGGCGTTGTTGTAACACCTAGTCTTCCTAATATTAAATTCTATTCCGACCATTTATATTATCCTGACGCTGTTATGAATCAGACACTATCTGAAATACAATCTGAAAACGGTTTAAATATTCTTTATGAAGATTTAGTTCTCACTAATACTCAGATAGCACAAGGGGCGGCGGCTACCGCTCCTGCTATTACTACTTCTAGTGTTGAAAGACAAATAGCGGTTAGTGGAAAAACTGTTCGTGATATTATGATTACTCAGAAAAATACTGGGTCTTCTCATAATCTTCTTGGTAAGTATTTTAGTTCTTGTTCTACTGCTAATGACTCATATAACTTTAGAATTAATGATAATCGTTATTATGATAGAGATATAGAAAGTCCTGGTAGAAAATATGATGAACTTTCAAAAGTTTTAAATAAACCACTATTTGTTCCTTCTCAGTTATATTCTAATAATGCCGATGGTAACAAAGCGAGTGCTGATGGTGCAAGAAATCAGAAATCAGTTTACATTGGAGGTATAAATACCTTTGTTCTTCCTGCTACTTTTAATACTTCTATTATTGCGAATCAGTTAGAAAGAACTTCTCACTTTATCGGTGTTGATTTAAAAACTTCTCTTAATAATCAGGCTGGTAATGGTAAAAAGATAGGTGTTAAACCAATTCTTTTACAGTATAACAGAAAAAATACCGACGGTGATAGGGGTGCTATTGATATGAGAATTTTTAGCAATGTTGAACGCTTCCTAAAATTAAAAAACGGGGTTGTTCTTGTATCAAGTTAATTTTTTGTTCTAGTGTTATTTTTTTTTGTTTTTTTTATATTTTATATAATTATATATTGAAATGTCTAAATTTATTTTACTAGAATGTAATAGAGATAGAGCAATTGATACTACATTTGATAGTGGAAAAAACGATATTTTTAAAAATAAATGGACTAACCAAGTTTCTAATAGTGGTATTGTTGTAAATGCTGGAGATGTTTTAAATATTGATGAAACTATAGTTAATAGTATAGGAGCGAATATAGATGTAATGGAATTTACAGGAAAAAACAATGAGAACAATATAGTAGATAATAAAATTGCTTTAGAAGTATCTTATTATATTAATCATACTGGAAAGAATAGTGGAAATATGCCTTTAGTAGGACATAAAACATTTAGAGGAACTGGAGATTTACGAGTATTAGCATTTAATGATGGTGATTTTTCAAACGCTTATTCAGAAAACGGTCAATTATTAGCGTATACAGAACATAGGTATCAACATATGATAGCGGATAGGAGTTTAGGTGAAGCTTTCTTTGGAACATTAGCAACTGATACAATGCAATATGATAATACTGAATTTTATGATAATCAAAAATTAATGGCTAATACTCAAAAAGTATTTGGAATGAAATTATTAACTAGAGGAGGAGGATTAGCAAATCAACCAAATACTGGATTTAAAGAAGGGCAATTAATTACTGTTACAACTGATGACATTACAGCAACAGGAACGACAATGGAAGTTAGAATAGAATCAACAATTACAATAGGAACTATTCCTAATGTTATTGAATCTTTTTCAATTACACAATTAGGAGACAAATTGTTTAATGGAACTGCTCCGACTGGTGTATCTAGAATAACTTTTCCGGTGGGAGGAGGTTCTATGGGGACAGACCAAGTATATGAAGTAACACGAGTTCTTTCAGGTAATTATGAAAGTAGTGATATTAGAGAATTTGATGGAGAAAGATATTTTCCTTTACAAGTTGGATTTACAGGATTAGCTTTTTTTAATGATTCCCAAGTGAATAACGGTGAACCAAATGACCCTATTACTGCTTCTTTTGATATTGATAAAATACAATCACAACCTGCATTAAGAACTAACGAAGTTGTATTAAATGTTCCTTCCGGATTCTCTACTCCTTCTAATGTTGCTAATATATTAACTCAACAAATGGGAAAACCTGAAAAATTAAATGAAAATTTTAATAATGGTAAATTTTTAGATGTAGAAACTTTTAATTATTTTCATGATGTCAACGGACAATTTATTCAAGACGGTAAACCTAATATAATCGCTAGTCAAATGTTTCAACCTCAATCTTGTAATTGGTTAAATAATGGTAAATCTAATAAAATAGGTTCTTCTTTTGTTGGTAGAAGACAACAATTTTATAGTAGTATTGCTTGGAAAGAACCTGATAGATGGACTGGATTAGTTCCTGCTTTTAAACAATTTGCTGTTAATGCTTCTCCTTTTGATGAAAATAATGATATTGCTATTGCTAGGGGTACTCGGGCTGCAGAATTAAATGATTATGGTGATTTTTCAAGACAAGGAACTGGAGAATTTGGATGTCATGTATCTGTTATACATTCTCCAACTGTATTTGGAACTCATAATCATAATACTTTATCAAGAGGAGAATTAATTATTACAAATATTAGATATACTCAAAGAAATTTAAATAGATTAAGATTAATGAAAGAATGTGAAAAATATATGGGAGATTTATCAGAAAAAGTAGATACTGATTCTGATAACTTTAGAGAATTTTTATCAATTAATTTAGATATTGGAATGTATGATGATGAAATGAGTACACAGGGTAAATACACACAGGCAGAAGGAGGTTCTCCTAGAATATTCACAGGACAAAAAAGGAAATTTGCAACAATAGACGAAGCAATATCTAGCGGGTTTTGTGTTATTGATACTGATGAAGGACATTTAAACGGTTTATATGGATTTCAAAGAGATTTAAAAAATATAGATAATCAAGGTCAAGAGTTATCTAATTTATGGGTTAAAAGTAGATGGAGTGAAAAATATAGATTTTCAAATTCAATAGATTCCGACGGAGATGTTATAGACCTTGGAAATGATATTAGATATTCAACTACTTTTAATTCTTTAGGTAATGATACAAAATTTAATACAACAAATACTAATATGAGACAAGTTTTTGGAAATGGATATATGACTGATGAAGGGTTTATATCAATTGATGATATGAATAATATGGCGAGAGATTTAGATTTAGCAGTTATTCCTGTTAATGTTCCTATTAATTATGCTAATCCTTTACAAAATAGCGAATGGTATGAAATTGAATTAACTGGAAAAAATCAATTACCGCCTTTTCTTGCTTTTATTGTAGGGGCTAATTATGGAGACCCTGCTACCACAGTATTTGATAAAGTTAAACAATTTAGTGGAACAGGTTCACACTGGGTTTCAGATGCTTCTAATTTTAAATATGGGAGTATGTTAGGTTTCGACCCTTCTTTTTCTAGAAATAAAGCGGTTTGTATGTTAAATAATCAATTCAATGGAGGTCTTACTTTAGAAAAAAATAATTTTTTAAATTATCTTAATCTAGGTGCTGTTAATCCTCAGATAAGATTTGATACTGATTTTAGTAGATTTGGTTTAAGTGGATTGAATACTCCAACTTTTATAGGTAACGGATTAACTACTGATGACCCCTTAGAATTCACTCCTAACGATAACCCGGAACAACAAGTTATAGTAGTTGGAAGAACTAATCAGGTTTTACCATCTAGACAAAAAAATATAGGAACTAATCCTACTGGATACGACCCTGGGACTGGTGCAGGATTCCCTCCTAGACTTTTAAATGTTTCTCAATTTAAAGATGCAAAACAAAAAGAAGCTACAATTATGGATTCACAAACTGGAGTATGTCTAGAACATTTAATTTTATTTGATGAAAAAGATAATCAAACATTAATATCTAGTAAAGATTATTATTCAGATAATCATTATAAATATCATAACTGCTTATTAGATAAAATGGGTTTTGATTTTACAACTTTATTTCCTTCTTTTGGAGATAGAAACGCTTTCTTTAGAGATTCTTCTTTATTTAATAATAAAGATGAAACTTATATAGATTCTATTCAAAATGTTACAAAACCTTTAACAACTGGGGCAAAATTAACAACGGAAATTACTCAAACTTTTAGTGTTAACCAAGAAAACGCTCCTTTATTTGATTTAGGAGGTGATATTTTAATAGACCCTATCACAGTTGATTCTATACAGGGTGAAATTACAGGAAATAAATTACCGAGTAAATTTGATTTTAGTTATCTTACAATTAATTCTAGTCTAGTATCAGAAGGAACTGATACAATATATATAGGAGGTAGCGATAATCAAAGTAAACTGCCTTGTATGACCTATTTGACACGTGAAAACAATGAAAGCGACTTCTTTTATCAATCTGAAAAGGGATTTAGTTTTACTGCAACAAAAGATTTTACAATTACTGATATTACAACTGATATTAGATTACCTAATGGAGATAGACCGTTTTTAGATAGTCATTCTACTGTTATATATAAAATTGAAAAACCTATTAGGTCTCTTCCACTGAATACACAGCCTATTCCTACTCATACTAGACCACATAGTAGAAAGGAAGAAGATGAAAGGACTAAAAGGAACAAAGAGAGAAAATAAAATATTTATATAATATAAATGGAAGAAGCAAAAATATATAGAAAAAATTATTATGAAAAAAATAAATTAAAAATTCAAGAGTATCAAAAAAATTATTATCAGAAATATTTAAAACAAAGGAGAAAGAAGGATAAAATACCACATTGGAAAGGAGAAAAACAAAAAGGACTTGAAATTATTAGTGGTAAAATTATTGTTAAATTTGATTGAATGCAGTTTTGATGCTATTTAGTATTCTATTTTTTAATTTATGTTTTTTATAAAAGAATTTTTAAATATTTTTTAGAGAAAAAAATAGAAAAAAATATATTTCTATTTTATATATTAAAATATGCCTATTAACTTCCCTTCCTTTGATATTGACACCGTTTCCGAAGATATTAAACCCGATTTAGAAATTATTAATACTGATTTAGAAATTGTTCCACCTGTTAAAGTGAATCCTTTTTTAGTTGAACCAACTCGCAAAGTATACAAACCTAAACCGCCATCAGAACAAAAGGAATTAAATGAGAAAATTATAAGAGAAGATAAACAAGTTGCAAAAATTAAACCAAAAAAAGAATTATCAGAAAAACAAAAAAAACATTTAGAAAATATGAGAATGAAAAGAGCTAAAAAGAAAATTGATAAAGTTAAAACAGATATAATGAAAACAGATAGTCAACAAGAGTTTATTGAACCAACACAAGAAGAAATAGCAGATATGGAAAAAAATGAATTTGATATGTGGTTGAAAAATATGGATAAATTTGAGAGAATTATGAAAAAAATGGAAATTCAAAAACAAAAGAAATTAGAAATGGAAAAAAAAAAAGAAGAACTATTAGAAGCAAAATATAGAAAGAAATTTGAAATGGAACAATTAGAAAAAATAGCAAAAAAACAACAAGTAAAAATAAAAGAACCTAAAATTAATATATTACAGCAATCTGATAATCCTTATGACTCCATGTTTCAATAATTTTTAACTAGAACAAATTTTTTTTATTTTTAATATTTTTATTATATTTTTATTTATGTATTATATATTATATTATATTATATTATGTCTCAAAATTATGCTAGTAATGCTGATTCAGTAAAAGATTTTGTCAATAACTACACTGACGAACAAATACAAGGTATGGAAGATATGACTTCAAGTGCAAACACTCAATTATCTTTAAAATGGAGGGCTGAATTCGACCAAGCACACGCCAAAGCGTTAGAAGAAGGGACTTTAGCGGGAGAATCATTAGGAGGATTATTAGGAGTTAAAGGATTGTATAAAGGTGCAACGGGTGGATATAAAAAATTGAAAGATATATACAATAAAGGAAAAGAAGTTGAGAAAAAAGCAAAAGAGTTAAGAGATAAACTACAAGGTAAAAAGAAAAAGGAAGGAGAAGAAGGAGATGAAGATGAAGAGGAATTTGATGGAGTTGGAGAGGATGACTTAGAAGATACTGATGGTAAAATTCCTTCAAATTCAAAAGGTGATACAGCAGAAGAAGGAGACCAAGATTCTTCAGAAAAAACACCTGATTTTAATGATAATGATGATGATTTAAAACGAGGAGAAGATAGACAAAAAGAGGGAGAAGGTGACGATGAAGATGATTTTGAAGATTTAGGAGATGATGATTTTGACGCCCAAGGTGCTTTAAGTGATTTAAGAAAGACCTTAAATGAAGGAGACGATGCAGAAGACGATTTAGCAGGTGATTTAGAAGATAGCGCTCCTACTTCTGAAGAATTAGGTTCTTTATTTACTGGATTAAAAGGTGGAGTGAGTGCAATGAGGAAAAAACTCCAAGAAGGTGCGAAAGATGCCGAAGATTCGTTAGGAGATGATGCAAGTAAGGATATAGATGATTTCGAAGATTTTAGTGACGAACAAATGTCCGATTTTCTTAAAAAAAGAGGATTTTTTGATGATGATGAAGATGAAGATGAATCAGGTGATTTAGATAGACAAGATGTTTCAGAAGGTAATACTAGTAATCTTGGTGAAACAGATATGGGTGGTAATCCTGGAGGACAAACACCAACTAGACCTCAGTTACAAGAAGGAGATGACCCGAATGCTACTGATACAAGAGGCGGAGATGATGCTGATGAATTTGGAGATGATGAAGATAAAGATGAAGATAAAGGAGAAGATGATGATGCTGAAGAAGATTTAGGAGAACTGGGAGACGAAGAAGGAGCTGGATTTTTAAATACTTACGCTGGTAATATTGCTAGCAGAGTCGCGGCCCGAGGTGCTTCTATTAGAAATGCTACTAAAGGTGCTTATAAATATTTAACTAAATATTCTGACGGTAGTGTTAAAAAAGGTGACGAAGATGCAGATGATGATGATGATGATAAAGGAGATAACGAAGGAGATAAAGGAGATAAAGGAGATGATGATGCAGAAGATGATTTAGGAGATGATTTAGGAGATGAATTAGGAGCATTAGGTGAAGATGCTGGTAGTTTGGGTTTAGATTTAGCAATAGGTGCCGTTCCTGTGCTAGGTGAAGTCGCCGCCGTAGGGTTTGGATTATATGAAGGGTTTAAATCTGTTTTTGATATATTCGACCCTTCTACTCCTGCTCCTCCTAAACCAAAGGTAATAGGTTCAACTATTAGCGGTGGAAATCCTCTTAATATAGGACAAGATTCAGGTATTGCTTCAAAATTAACTAGTGGTATACCTACCATGGATGACGTTCAAGATGTTTCAAGTTCTTTATCCTTTTAGGTTTTTATATATTTTTTTTATATTTTATATAATTATATAATTATTATGTCTAGTAACAATTCAGAAATAAATTCTCAACAATATGTTGATTTATGTAATCAACTGAAAACAATGAATGAAAAAAGAGAAAAGGAAGTTATTGAAATTAAACAACAACTATTAACATATAAGAAATTTGCTATAACTTGTTATGGATTAAGTAGAATAATAGGGAATTTGATAGAAGAAATAACAGACAATTTACAAATAAATAGTATAATTGATTGTTTTAGAAGTTTTTGTAGTGAGTTTGTTGATGAAAATATATTAAGTTTCACTGAGAATCACTACTAGATTGTTTTTTTTTTAAATAATATTGTTTCATATATTCTCTTTTTTTTTCTTTATTCTTTTCTTTATTATTTAAATAATATTCTTTAATTTTTTCTTTATTATTTAATCTGTATTGTTTATTTTTTTCTTTATTTTTTTCTTTATTATTTAATGTGTATTGTTTTACTTTTTCTTTTACTTTTTCTTTATTTTTAATTTGATATTCTCTTGTTTGTTTTATAATTTTTTCTTTATGTGTTAAATAATATTCTTTTTTAGTTCTAGTAGGAATACTTTTATTTAAACTAGGTTTCAATTCTTCAATATGTTTTCTTTCTTCTGTTTCTTTTTCTTTTTTATTATCACAACTAAATTCTTTTATTTGAATCATATCCCAATTATCCCATCCTCCATTATCTCTAATAAATTGATTTTTATATTGATTATATTGTTTAGATGTTTCTTTATTACAATCATATTTATGTTTATATTTTCTTCTAGCAAAATTACAAGTTGAACCTATATAAATATCAGTAATTGTTGCATCTTTACAACATAATTTATAAATACTTGTTTTTGTATAATTCGGCATCTTTACTTTTTATTACTTTTATTAAATTGTTTTAAAATTAAAAATAAAATATTGAGAATAAATATATATTATTAAAATATGGATTTTTTATCTTTTAAAATTAAAAACAGTCGTGATATTAAAGAAAACAGTCTAAACGCCTATTTGATTAGTATTAAGAAATTAAGTGAATTTATAACTAATAAAAAAGAATTTGAAAGTATTTCATTTTTAAAGAACGAGGAAAAGGTATTAGAGAAACTGAAAGAACTAAAATTGACGACTCAAAAAAATTATCTAGTAGCAATTATTGTAGCCCTTAGTTCTTTTAAAGATAAATACAAAGATGATTTAGTAAAGTATAGAAAAAGACTAGATGAATTAAACGAGGTCTATAATAGTGAAATAAAAAAAAATCAAAAAACTGAGAAACAAGAAAAGAATTGGGTATCTATGAAACAATTAAGAAAAGTCTTAAACGCATATAAGAACGATTTAACTGAAAGAGGAGTATTTGGTAAAGAACGTCAAGAAGTAAGTAAAAGGGAATATGATTTAATGCAAAGATGGATAGTTGCTAATTTGTATTTAACTGATGATAATCCACCTGTAAGA
>Ga0181418_1000102_pt1 | contig 25068 bp, 26 predicted proteins | sample 41SPOviralmetaG_FD_130143 | JGI IMG/M metagenome (GOLD analysis project Ga0181418, IMG submission 130143) | Marine viral communities from the oligotrophic San Pedro Time Series (SPOT) site, San Pedro Channel, CA, USA - 41 SPOT_SRF_2013-03-13 | ecosystem: Environmental > Aquatic > Marine > Strait...
AAAACTCTTAATAGAGTAGAAGATGCCATTAAAGATATTAAAGACCCGGTCCAAAAAGAAAACGCAGAATCAGTACTACAGGCAATGGAGGTCTTTAATAATCCTGATTCTTCCATGGAAAATAAATTAAAAGCAATAGAAGACCTAAATAGTAAAGGTCTCATTTTTATGAATAGTGCTACCGCTAAACAGAAAAAAATGTATTTAGATCCATCTCTTACAGGCTTAGATAGAAAGGCCTTAGTAGACCCAAAACAAAAAGGGTCTCCAAAAGAAATGCAAAAAGCAATGGAAGAATATGGTTTTGATAAAATAAAACCAGAAGGCGGAAAGATTAGTAGCGGAGATATGATGATAACTAAACTTTTTGAAAAAGATAAAATATCTAAAATAGAAACTAAAGTTACTAAAGATGGAATGACACTTGGAAAAAGTAAAATAGAAAAATCAAAAATTCCATCAGATGAAGTACTTTTAAAAGCTTACGGAGGAGATAAAGAAAAAGCTAAACTTGCAAAAAAGACATTGCTTAGAAGAAACAAAATCATAGAAAAGGCCCAAGATGCATTTAAAGATGGAGGGCTAGAAATCGTTGAACCTGTTCCAGGAACACCACCAAATACTCCAGAAAATAGAAAAAAACTAAAAGATGCAACTTCTGACAAAATTGCAGAAGGGTTTGAAGCTCAATTTAAAAAGACTGGTAGAAAACCGACGCCGACTCAACAAAAGGTTATAGATGATTTAAAAGGTCTTAAAGATATTAAAGACCAAAAAGAATACGACAAAGAACTTCATAGAATTACTGAAGAAATGTTTAAGGACCCATTTTATGATGGTGCTACAAAGAATGTAGTAGAAATGACAACATATATGAGTGAATTAAATAAAGGCAATGAGGTTTACATGCCTGCAAAATCAAACTATCCTCTAGGTGATGTAATATCAATTTCACCAGAAAAAATAGATTGGGAAAAAGATTCGCCAGAAGAAATACAGAAAAAACTACAACTTATTAACCATGCAGTAGAGGCTAGGTCAATTAAAAAAGGAGCAGGAGGTGCTTCAGCTTCCGGTGTTAAAACAGATCAAAGCGAGTTTAAAGACATCACAAATAAAAAAGGCAAAAAAATATTAGGTAAAGAACTTAAAGGAGATTTATCAGAATTATCAGATAAAAATAAAATTTACTCAGAAATATATGATGGAGATTCTTCAAAGGCTGAAAATTCTATAAGTGAAATTGCAGAAAAATATGATTTTGATTTAGATGACCCTAAATTAAAAGAGAGAAGAGAAAAATCCGTAGAAAGCGCATTAAATAATATTAAAAATTCTGGTAAATGTGATGATGATTTTAACGAAGCAGCTACAAAAAAGAATTTAGAAAATTATTATAATTTAGGAAATATGTACCAAGATCTTTATAATGATAATGTAACAGAACAGCTTTTTGTTAATGAACAATATAAGTATACAAAAACAAATGGATTAGAAGTAAATAGAACAGATGGTATTTCAAAAATGGCTAAATTAAAATTTCAGTTCTCTTCTGGTGGTTGGAGCTGTGAAGGTAGACCAAGTAATACTATTCCTACTAAATTTGTTAATGAAAAATAAGATATATAAAAATAAAGAACAAGCTTTAGCATTTTCTGAATTTAAAAGCAAATAAGATGAGCATACGAACAGATTTTCAAATATTATTAAATAAAGCTATTAAAAGAGAAGATCTTTTAGTAGAAGGAAATATAGGTAAGTATCAATCACTAGGAAGTTTAAATAATTTAAAGGCAAAGCAACAAATGTTTGACCTTATTAACAAAGATTATTTTAAAGGAAAATCTCCTTTTTCAAAGAGATTAACTTTAACAGAAATAGATGATTCTACAATGCAAGAAGTTTTTACATTAATGAGTGAAGACATTAATGCAGCAAATACATTATTTAATTTAAAAAGAACAGGTATTGGCTCAGGTGAAATATTAATGGCATATCTTGTTGAAAACTTAGTAATAGGAGGAGGTAGTGCAGATGTAGACTTAAACTTATTCGATCCAAAGTCGGGTAAATTTTTAAGTGCTGGAATAGCAGAATTAAAAGAGGTTACAAGAACAAATGATGGTTTTTTAAAAGGTTGGAGAACAGGCGCAAGGCACGCTGCAATTAGAGCACAGGCTATTGCGGATATTAGAAATTTATATTTAGCAGTTAGGGATTCTATTACTGAATTAGACCCTACTACAAAGGCTGGTCAAGCTGCAGCAATAAGTGCAGCAAAAGGAGAATATTCAGCACTACTTAAATATTTTGAAGACCTAGATGCAATACCAGCAGCAGCTGATAGAGATTTTAAACTTAAACAAGGTACAAAAGGTGAAATAATCGTAAAGTTTCAAGGGAATGTAATAGGTAATATTGGTGACGCAAAAACAATTTTAGAAATTAATAAGATTTTAAGTCAAGATGTTAATACGAATGTAAAAACTTATAGGCAAATCGAAGAAGAAGTGGCAAAAGGGTTTGGAGATATAGATGAAAAGTTTGTATTTATTAGAACTACAGGAAAATCTGAAAAGAAAAAGATACAAGGTATTTATTATAAGGAAAAATTACCTGATAATACTAAAGAATTAAAAATAGCACAAGTCACTCAAAATACTATTAAAGTTAAAGTAAAAATTTGATATATAATAAAATAGATAAAAATATAAAAAAATAATGGCAACATTTAAAGAATTTTTAAACGAAAGAAATATAACTCTTAAAAGAAGATATACTGAAAATCACCCTGCCCAAACTGTAGGCAATTCAGCTAGAGTTAGAAATGCAATTATCGAAGCATTGAAGGATGGCAAAATAACAGTTGAAGAATTTAATAATATAGTTAGTCAACACTCTTCTGCTCCATCAAAATGGACAAGAGGTAATAAAAGATTTTTTAAAATAGAAGAAGATGGCGTAAGTCTTTCTAAATATGGAACTAAAATATTAAATAGTTTAGTTACAGAATCAGAAGTTAATGAAGGAACATATGACTCAAAAGATCATATAGGATCTACATCAGATGGACAAGGTTCTAACGCTGAGATTTATAAAAAAGGTAGAGGATATTATGTAGTCGTTAGTGGACAGCATGATTATGACTTCGAGGCTAAGAACGATAAAGAACTAATAAATAAGTTAGAAGAATATGAATTCGATTCTTCTGATATTTTAGAATCAGCTGTTAATGAAAAAATGAGTAATGCTGAACTTAAGAAAATATCAAAGACTAAAGAGTATGTAGAAATATCTCAAGCTATTAGAGCAGGTCAAAGTGATTATGAAGATATGTATGATATGATTGATCCTAAAATGTTTAAAGGTTTAGATTTAAAAAAATTCGAAGAAATATTAGATGATTGGTTTAATGATGAAGGAATGACATATGATAGTTATGCTGATTTTGCTAGAAATGCATATTCTCATCATGTTGCAGAAATAACTAAGTTATTAATGCCTTATAATGAATCAGTTTCAATAGATGAAGGTTTAAATAAGTCAGACGTTGCATATCAATTATCAATAGATTATACAGGTAGAACTAAGCCAAAAATTACTAAGCTTAATAAGAAAAGACTTGAAATTAAGTATGGTTATAAAATTAGCCCACAAAAAGTAATTGATTCTATTAAGAAGGTTCATCCAAAGGTAGAACTTAAACATGTTGAATGGTCAGATAAAATGTCAGGTGGAGGTTTTCATATATTTGATATTTTAGAATCAGCAATTACTGAAGCTAGAGCAAGTGCAGAAAAATTATTAAAATCAACTACTAAAGGAGAAACTAACGCAGTTGAAGGTATTAAACTTTCTAAAGAAATGGCAAGCTGCTTTTTAGACTGGTTAAAAGGCTCAACATATGGTAAGAAATTTTCAGACCTTCCATTTGAAAAATTATTTATGGCATCTTTTAATTGGGGTCTTGATAGATACATTAAACCGGGCTGTAAAGACGAATTTAAAGAATTAAAAACAAAAGCAAAAGCGATGAAAGAATCAAAAATACATGAAAACTTCAGTGAGTTTATAAATGAATCAATTAACGAAGAATCTTACAAATTAGACGAAAGCTTTACTTCAAAACTAACAGGTATTGCAAGAAGAGCAAAAGACGTTAAGGACTTTGTAAAAATGGTGTTTAAACATGAAAAGTTTAAAGCATTCAATACTCCAAAAACTCAACCAGATACATATGAAAACTTTTTAAAATTTATTAAAGGGCATTATGCGATGGTACAACAGTACGAATCAAATAAAATAGAAGAAAAAATGATATACACAAGCTTTCAACAATTCGTTAATGAATCTGTAGAACTTAATGAAGCATTAAAGAGTTCTAAACTTAGAGGACTTCTTACTATGAAAAGAGGTAGTAAACAAATTTTAAAAGCAATTTACGGCTTTAGTAAAATAGAATTAGACAAAATAACAGATGATCAAATAATAGATATTGATCCTAAATTAGGTAAAAAAGCAGATGGCTTAGTTGTTTATTATACAACTCAAGAAAAAGACAACCCTTATGCTGATACTTCAAAATCTACATATAATTCTGCTGGTAAAATTCCAGCAAATACAATACTTGCATTAGGCATGGGAAAAGACGTCGCATATATTAAAAGAGATTATATTAAGAGAAAAATGACAATGTCTTTAACTCTAGATCCTAGAAAATCATCTAATGATATTGGAATTAATAAAGAGTATAGAGGCTGGGACGCATCCGGTATTTATAATGTAAAAAGAGTAATTGATGTTGCAGATGCTGCATTTGTAATTAATACTAACGCTCTTCCAAATGCTAAAGGAAAAATTGAAGACAGAGTAAAAGCTAAAGAAGGTGCATTAGCGTTTAAATCTGATAAAGAATTTAAAGATGCAAACATAGCAAGATATAGAGAAATTCTACAAAAGAGAGCAAGTGAATTACCAATAGATAAATTAGTAGAAGATGCAATTGATGATGCAACTAAGGTTATGAAAGATGGTTTAAAAAATCAAGAAAAAAATAAGTACGGAGAACTTATTGCAGGCGTAGGAGCAGACGGTAGAGCTTATAAATTAAATGACATTAGTAATTTTATAAATGGTTTAATTTCAGACTATGAAAGATGGTCAGGTTATATGGCAACAATTGAAGAGGCTGAAGCTAAATATGGTAAAGATTCTAAAGAATTTGAATGGGAAGCTAGATATTCTCAAAAAGAATCTGAGGAATATGCAAAGAGAATTAAAGATAAATTAGCTAAACTTAAGAAAAGAAACTTAGCTTGGTAATGAACGAAAACGTTACACCAGCAAATATTGGAGGTATGGGAAATCCTGCCTTTCCACAAGGTGGAGAAGTAGGAAGTGGAGATGTGCCAGCTGGTAAAGGAGATGCTAAGAAAGAGCAAAAGAAAAAGAAGAAAGAAAGAGAAGAATATCTTAAAAATAGAAAAGAAGAAATGGTACATACTACTTTTAGTGGATTTATAAATGAAGCAAATGCAAAAAACGCCAGAAAAAGTTTAGGCTATGTTGCTTTTCTTGAAGAAATGTCAGATCTAAATAACAGAGACATTCAAAAAGCATATGATGCTGCAATAGAAGTTTTACAAGATAAAGGCATGTCAGAAAAACAAGCACTTGGTTTTTTAAATTCTCCTCATGGAAAATATATGGGAGAATATTTAACTCCAGGAATGGACTATTCACATGAGGCTTTCTTAGACAAATTAGAAGAATATTATAACGAAAGAATGTTGAAACAATATGCTAAAGATTATGTTGGTTTGGCTAAAGTAACTGAAGGATTTTTTTCAAGATTAAATGGAAAAGAAACAACAAGAGAAGAACAAGAAATCGATAAGATGATAGATCAAATTCAAAACACCGATGTTCAAGGTTTATTTGATAAAGCAATTGATAACTTAGATACTCTTGATAAGGTTATGGCAGCAATGGACGAGGCTGACCCAGATGACGTTGATAATGCATTTGCAAAATACAGAAAGAAAACTGCTAAATATAAAAAATTTATGCAAGTTCTAAAAAGCAGTAATAAAGAGCTGGAAAAAAAGTTTGGCAAAGAGGCATTAGATGATTTAGGATTGAAATCTAAAAACATGATGAATCAGTTTAGAGCTCAAGCTAATGACATAGCTAAAGATCAAAGTTAGAATAAAAAGTTATAATATTAAAAATCCAGGCAAGTCCTGGATTTTTTTTTGCAAAATTGTTAATAACTATTGAAAAAAAGTTGCCTAAAAATTTTCACGGGTCACCGGAAATAGTTATATTTATATTATAATTAAAACTTAAACTAGATGAGCTATACAAATTTTAACAGACATGAATCAATGAATTCAGAAACTAGAAAAGAAATCATGAACTTAATTAATGATTTAATAAACTACGATGAACAAATAGATAAAAAATTAAGAAGATCTATTGAAAACAAACTATATGGTTTATTTGATGGTTATTTATATGAGAAACTTCAATTGAATGCATTAGAATGTCCAAGTGATTTAGCAAGTAGAATTATGAAAATTTATCATAAATGTGCAATGTACCCAAAGTCAGAAACAATTGTATTTTAATTTGATATATAATATAATATTAAAAATAAAATCACAAGATGAACAATATTAAGAATTTTAACGACTTTATTAATGAGTCAAAAGAAATAAACGAAGGTACTCGTTCTCAATTTGGAAAAATTGATAAAAAAGGAAATATAACTTCAGTTTATATGCATTATGATGGTTATCCAGAAAACGTATTACCTATTTTAAGAAAAGGTTATAAAGGTGGAAAAAATGTAGATTATGTACTTTCACAAGGAAGTGGTTCAGGTCTTGAAGTAAATCCTAAGAAAATTAACTTTTATAAAGATGATAGAGATTCTCAATCAACTGGTAATGTTGCAACAATTGCAAATTATTTATCAGATGTGGAAGATGATGGAGGTGCAGAATACGTTTATTTATGGGATGAAAGATCAAAACAATGGATGATGGCTTCTTATGGTGAAAGAGACTTAAAGGTTGCAGAGGTTTAAAAAATTAAAAAAACAAAGTTATGAAAAATATAAAATTATTCGAAGAATTTATCAATGAAAATGATATAATGGTTACAACGCCAGCAGAACTTAAAAAAATGGCTAAAAAATTTAAACAAATCCATTATGACATGGCCTCCGGTGATTTTGAAGAGGAAGATATAGATGCAAACTTTAAATTTATAACAGACTTTCTTGGAACAGACCAAATAGTTGAAATAGTTGGAGGAGACCATTGGGCTAATCATCCTGCTGGAAAAGAATTAACAGACATTTATAATGATTTAATCGCTAAGATTAAAAACAAGAAAGACCATGAATTAGATTCAGGAGCAGACTATGTTACAGGTACATTAAATGGAGCAAAGGTAGTTTGTCAATACGATGGTTACAGTACCCCTACTCATTTATCAATTATGATAAGCGTTAATGACATTAAAAAGTTTGACATTAAAACAACACCTTTTGTAGTTTAATATTAGGAAGGTATCATTAAAAAGTTAATAACTAATTAGTAATTTAAAGGAGATTGTATGAAACAATCTCCTTTTTTAGTATATAAGTTTTAAAATAACTATATGAAAAGTATACTAGAAGAAGCAGATCAAATTATCAATCATAGAAGCGAAGAAAAAGAAAGACAATATGGCCCTTTCAGTGAGGGTATGGATAGAGCAGCATCTATTTTCAATGGCATGACTGGCTTAGAAGTTACAGGCAGAGAAATGTACATGGCCTTAATCGCACTTAAATTTTCAAGAGAAAGTTACAATCATAAAAGAGATAACCTCCTAGATGCAGTCGCATATATTGGAGCATTAGACAATTACTTAAACGAAAAAGAATGAAAATATTATTTACGGGCTGTACGGCCAAACAAACAGACGATGAAGCTTGGAAAAGAGCTAGAGTTAAAAGAATAGATGATAGTAGTATTATCTGTAATTCATTAAGAAAACAAGGTTACACAGTAGACAGAAAGAAAGTTAAATGGGGAGATGATCTTTCAGAATATGGACTTGCTATTGTAGGCCTTGGTCAATTTGGTTCTAACAATTATTCAGGTGAAATCTTTAACGCATTATATGCAATTAATGAATGTGATAATGTTTTAGTTTTTCATGAAGATTGGAAAATTGACGGTACTATGAAATCATTTAAATCAATGTTAGATGATGAAACTTACGAAAAGACTATAGCAAAGAAATGGAGTGACGGGAGACACTTTTATGGTGGAGTTGATAATCAACACTTTGATAAAGATATTGCAAGACAGGTTATACAAGATGTTATAGATGCAAAATATGACGCCATTATACCGGCATTTGATTGGGGTAATAAACAACTTGTTAGAGATATTATTGGCAGCAAAAATATTTATAATATAGATCTTACGCCTTATGTCCTAGAGAATTGGAATATTTCAACAACATATGCTTCTCAGATTAAAGAAAGAAAACACATGTTAGCTTCTCTTGTAAATCATAAACCATGGGTAAATAGAAATAAATTAACATGGCCTGTAGATTATTTTGGTGCTAAGAGTATTAAAGAAGCAAAACAATTAAAAACTGAAACTGATGTGTTTGAAGCTTGTGGAAAGTATTGGAGTATTTTATGTCCTGAATATCCACATGCAGGTAGTGGTTGGTTTAGAATTAGATGGGTTTATGCTGCAATTCAAAAGTCAGTACTTCTTTCAAGTGAAAAAGACACAGAGGCATTAGGTCTGCCTAAAGTTAAAGTAGAATCTTTAAGTAATACTGAATTAGAAGATTATGCGAATCAACTTTCAGAAACTGTACTTAGTTATATGTGGACAAAAGATGTTTTCGACACAAGAATTAGAGAAATCGTAGAGGCAGTTGGAGAAAATCTTTCAATTAGTTCACAACCTACCACTGGAATTAGTAAACAAACTGCGTTATTCTAATACAAATATAAAGAACAAAAGAAATGGCAAACGAAGATAATCAATGTGCAGATTTAGAGGTTAAAGACCACTACTCAGAAGGTAAAGATACTTTCGGCATGATTTACAATAAACAAAGAGAATTGCAAAGTAGATTAGGTTTAAATTATGAAAACCTAACTCTTAAAGAAATTGCAGAAATGTGGATGGTAAATAAACATGCAATGTCAGATGAGCTTAATGAAATGTTTGATGCCTTAGGTGGTATTAATGATGGAATTGGTTCAGCTGCTTGGAAATATTGGAAACAAGATAATAAGAAAGCAGAAACAATGACAGTTGCAGATCTTAGTGAGAGTGACAGGTTAGAATTATTTTATGAATGGATTGATGGCCTTCATTTCTATATGAACTTTGCACTTGCAATTGGAATGACTAGTGAGGATATTGTCAACCTTTATATGGCAAAACAAAAAGAGAATATTAACAGACAAGAAAGAGGATATTAATGCTATTAGATATTGAACAACGAGATAAAGAAGTAATTGTAAGCTATTATAACACAGAAGGTGAAGTAGCCTTTAAAAGATACCCAGTTGGTCAATTTCAAAATTGGTATGTCACACATGACAAAGATCGTTACAGACACGAAAGTGCACAGAATTGGGATGGTCGACCTGTTAAATTATCAAATGCAAGACAATATAATAAATTTTCTTTAATTTATTTTATAGATCAACTTCCAGAAGCTGATAAAAAAGAAATACTTGCATATAATAAACCAAGAACATATTTCGTAGACATTGAAACAGAGATTGTAGATGGCTTTCCTAAACCAGAAGAGGCTAAGACACGTATCCTGTCATTCTCTATCATTACACCAGAAAGAAAGGCTATAGTTTTAGGCTTAAAAGACTTGGATGATATGACAGGTATGCAAGATGATACTAACGAATATTTTAAATCATTGGATAGTGATTGGAGTCTTTCATATTATAAGTTTAAGAATGAATATGACATGGTTTATAATTTCATTCATAAGTTTATGCCTAAGTTTCCAATGATGACAGGTTGGAACTTTATTAATTATGATTGGCAATATATTGTTAACCGATGTAAGAGACTACAAATCGATATTAGTGAATCTGCAAAAACAGGTGCAGTTGATAGAATGGATGGCAGACCACTTCATATGGGAATACTTGATTATATGCAATTGTATGATAAGTATGATCGTTCTGTAAAGGTTAAAGAATCAAATACTCTTGATTATGTTTCTGGCCAAATTGTAGGTCTTAAAAAGATTAAATACAATGGCGGCTTACAGGAATTGTATGAAAAAGATTTTAGAAAATATATTTACTATAACATTGTCGATTCATGTTTAGTATATTATATAGATCAAAAGATTAAGGCAATGGATGTTCTTTTAACTCTTGCAAATATTACACAAATGCCACTTTATAAAGCAGCAAGCCCAGTTGCAATGACAGAGGCATTAATGGCAAGAAAGCTTAAAGAACAAAATAAAATTATTGCAACTGAAAGAAGAGATGACAATAGAAAAGACGGCAGTTACGCAGGTGCCTTTGTTAAAGAACCAATTGTAGGTTTTTATAGCGGAGTAAGTGCATTTGACTTTGCTTCTCTATACCCTTCTATCATGCGACAATTTAATATTTCTCCTGATTCTTTTGTTGAAACTGTTGAAAAACATGAAATAGAAGAAAAAAGAAAAAATAAAGATTATATTGTTTGTGAAAACGGTGCAGTCTACACAACTGAAGATTCTGTCTTGAAAAGAATCCTCACGGACTTGTATAGCCAACGTAAAGAATATAAGGCAAAATCCTTTGAGTATTTTGAAAAGGCAAGACTAATTCGAAAAAAAATTAGTCAGCTAAATTAGCCAACTTTTAAGTTATTCGAGATATATAGATTATCTAAAGAATAACTTAAACAAATGGTCAAAATTGACCATTTTTTGTTTTTAATAGGTTATTAACTATAATAACCGAGTAGTGTAAAATTTTTAAAAAAATTAAATTAAATATGAGCATTTTTAAAGAAAGAATAGAATACAAACCATTTGAATATCCTGAATATTATACAGAAGGTTGGCTTCCACAAGCACAGGCATTTTGGTTACATACTGAAATCCCAATGCAAAGTGATATAAAGGATTGGAAAGAAAATCTTATGCCACATGAAAGAAATCTTGTTGGTAATATTCTTTTAGGCTTTGCTCAAACTGAATGTGCTGTTAGTGACTATTGGACTACAATGGTTACTCATTGGTTTCCAAAACATGAGATCAAACAAATGGCAATGATTTTTGGTAGTCAAGAAACTATTCATGCTACTGCATATTCTTATTTAAATGAAACTTTAGGTCTTGAAGATTTTGCTGCATTCTTACATGAACCTACAATGGCAGATAAATTTGAACATCTTTCAGGAGTCGATTCAGATTATACTCACGAAGATTTACAAAAAAATCCAGCAGCAAGAAGAGAAGTTGCAAGAAGTTTAGCAACATTCTCAGCATTTGCAGAAGGAGTTTCACTCTATAGTTCTTTTGCAGTTTTATATTCTTTTCAGATGAGAAACTTATTAAAGGGAATTGGTCAACAAATGAAATGGTCAGTTAGAGACGAATCATTACATTCAAAAATGGGTTGTAAATTATTTAGACACATGTGTAATGAATATCCAGAACTTAGAGATGAAGTTAAAGGTGATGTAATTAGAGCTGCTGAAATTATGGTAGAAATGGAACATTCATTTATTGATAAAATATTTGAAATGGGAGATCTTGAAAATCTTAAAGCAGATGATCTTAAAAACTTTATTTTAAGAAGAGCAAATGAAAAACTTATTGAATTAGGTTATGACCAACATTTTGATTTTGATGTAGAATCAGCAAAAGAACTTGATTGGTTTTATCATTTAACAGGAGGAGTAGAACATAGTGACTTTTTCGCAATTAGACCTACTGCGTATTCTAAAGCAGGTGAAGATGAGGTCTGGGATGAAGAAGCAATTTTTTAAATATATAAATTATGGAATTATTTGTAGAACAAGAAAGCTCACCTAAAGCAGATAAAATTGCTGAAGAATTAGGTTGGGTTAAAGGCACTGACTATCCAGTTTGGGGCCACACTGAAATTTATTTAAAGACAATTTCTAAAGGATATTGTATGCAAGGAGAAACTCCAAAAGATGCTTATTGGAGAGTTGCTACTACTATTGCAAGAAGACTTAGAAAATCTGAAATGGCCAGTAAGTTCTTTGATTATATTTGGAAAGGTTGGTTAAACTTAGCTTCTCCAGTACTTTCAAACACTGGTACAGAAAGAGGATTGCCAATCTCTTGTTTTGGAATTGATGTTGCAGATAGTATTCACGATATTGGTTCTAAGAATCTTGAAATGATGTTACTTGCAAAGAATGGTGGAGGTGTAGGAATTGGTGTAAATCAAATTAGACCTGCAGGTGCTGAAATCACAGATAATGGAACATCAGATGGTGTTGTACCGTTTTGTAAAATATATGATAGTACAATTCTTGCAACAAATCAAGGTGCAGTAAGAAGAGGTGCAGCGTCCGTTAATATAGATATTGAACATGATGATTTTTGGGATTGGTTAGAAATTAGAGAGCCAAAAGGAGATGTAAATAGACAATGTTTAAATATGCACCAGTGTGTAATTGTCAGCGATGGCTTTATGCAAAAGGTACAAGATGGCGATAAAGAAGCAAGAAAGAGATGGACAGCACTTATTAAAAAGCGTAAAGCAACCGGAGAACCATATATTATGTATAAAGGAAATGTTAATAGAGCAAATCCTGAAGCATATACTAAAAATGGTTTAAAAGTTTACATGACAAATATTTGTTCAGAAATCACATTACATACAGATGAAAATCACTCTTTTGTTTGTTGTTTAAGTTCACTAAATCTTACAAAATATGATGAGTGGAAAAACACAGACTTAATTAGAACAGCAACTTGGTTTCTTGATGGAGTCTTAGAAGAATTTATTCAAAAAGCAAAATACAGACAAGGTTTTGAAAATGCAGTTCGTTCTGCAGAAAAAGGTAGAGCACTTGGTCTTGGCGTTTTAGGATGGCATACATATCTACAGGAAAGAGGTATTCCATTTGAAGGTCTTACAGCACAGTTTGAAACAAGAAAAATATTCTCTCAAATTAAATTAGAGAGTGAAGCAGCAAGCAGAGAGCTTGCAACAGAATATGGAGAACCATTATGGTGTGTAGGTACTGGCATGAGAAATTCACATTTAAGAGCAGTTGCACCTACGGTAACTAATTCTAAGTTGAGTGGTAATGTTAGCCCAGGTATTGAGCCATGGGCAGCTAATGTATTTACTGAACAAACTTCTAAAGGTACATTTATTCGTAAAAATGTTTCACTTGTAAGTTTCCTAGAAAAAATTGGTAAAAATACAAATGCAGTTTGGAACAAGATTCTTGAAGATAATGGTTCAGTCTATGGTTTAGATTTTATTGATGACTACATGATAGAACATAATATGTGGGGAGGTAAAGTTACTGAAAAAATAGAATGGGAAAGTTTAGATAAAATGGAACAAACTAAATGGGTACCTGCAAAAGAAGTATTTAAAACATTTAAAGAAATTAATCAACTTGAACTAGTTAAACAGGCTGGAGTTAGACAACAATATATCGATCAATCATGTAGTCTTAACCTTGCATTTCCAAATAGTGCAAGTCCAAAGTTTATTAATTTAGTTCATTTAGAAGCCTATAAACAAGGAATTAAGACTCTCTATTATATGAGAACTGAAAGCGTATTAAGAGGTGACATTGCCTCAAACGCTACTAGCGAAGATTGCGTATCATGCGATGGCTAAAATGTGTGGCGCTTCGGCGGCCACGCTTTAGGACCGTTTAATTACGGGATTTAAGAGGGAGATCGTTCGCTACGCTCCCTCTTTTAATATATAGACTATATGAAACCAGTTAATTTTTTAATATATGCACCATCAACTGAAGATCCATCCGGAGGTCAAATAGTATTATATGCTTTAAATGATTATTTAAATAGTATTGGCCACAATTCTAAGTTAGTGATTTTTGGCACAAGAATAAAATACAATATACATAACACTGTAGTAATTTATCCAGAAATAATTCCAGGAAATCCTTTAAATTCTAAACACACGGTTAGGTGGTTATTAAATACACCTGGTGTAATAACTGGAAAAAGCCAAGAATCAACATGGCATAGTAAAGATTTAGTATATAGATTTTCAAAGTCTTTTAATTGTAAAAGAAAGCTAGATGGAATATTAAGAATAGTAGACTATAAGTTAGATTTTTTTACAAATGATAAAAAAGAAAGAAACTTAGACTGTGTCTATTTAGTTTATAAAGGAAATAGATTTTTTAAAGAATTTAATCAGCATCCTAGAAATGCTCCTAAAATAGATGACCATAGAAAAAATCTAGCATTAATGAAAGAAATATTTAATAAGGCTAATTTTTTAATATCATACGATAACGCAAGTTATTTTAATGTAGCAGCCGCTTTATGTGGGTGTAATGTAATAGTTATACCTGATAAAAATATTTCACAAGAAGAGTGGGGTAGTACAGAACCTACTATGAAATATGGAATAGCCTATGGATATAATAATTTAAAACATGCATTAGAAACTAAGAAAAATGTAAAAGAATATTTGCAAACCTTAAAGGAAAAAGACGAAGAAACAATACAAGAATTTATTAAAGATTGTTCAAATAATTTTAATATATAACTTATGGCAAATGGAATATACAAAGTAACAGAAGAATTCGAACAAGAATTGGCTAAATATACAGGAGCTACTTATGTAATTACTATTGATAATATGAGCAATGGTTTATTTTTAGCATTATATTATGAAAACCAGGTTAAAGGTAGAACTGAAAAAACTATTAAAATACCAGCAAGAACTTACCCTTCGGTTCCTTGTGAAATAATACATGCAGGTCTAAAGGTTGAGTTTGAACCAGTTGAAGGAAAAACATTAACAGGAGAATATGAACTGAAAGGAAGTAACGTTTGGGATTCTGCACTATGGTTTAGTGGTGATATGTATAAAAAAGGAACTCACATGTGTGTCTCATTTACAGGCCCATACAAGCAATTTAAACTTTCAAAGGGAGGAGCAATATTGACAGATGATCATGAAGCATATTTATGGTTTAAAAGAGCAAGATATTCAGGTAGAAGAGAATGTTCATATCATGATGATAATTTAGATATGATAGGTTGGAACTTTTATATGATGCCTGAATTAGCAGCTAGAGGACTTTTATTAATGGGTCAATTTTATAACTTAGATGGTTCTAAAAAAATATTAGAAAGACTAACATTACCTTACCCAGATTTATCACAATTTAAAGTATATACACAATGAAATTAGCTTTATTTGGATATGGAGGTCATGCTAGAGAAGTAGCAGTTCAAATCGAAGAACCTGTCACGTTTTATGTCGATGACAAATATGCTAACGATATAGCAAAACCTATTTCAAAATTTAACCCTAAAAAAGAATTAATGCTTATTGCAATAGGTGAATCTAGTGATAGAAAAAAAGTTGCAGATAAATTACCTAAAGAAACTAATTATTTCACATTTATTCATCCTACCGCTCAGATTATGGATAGTAATATTGAAATAGAAGAAGGTAGCTTCATTGGAGCCAATTCAATTTTAACAACTAATATTAAATTAGGTAAACATGCCCTACTAAATAGAGGAAATCATATTGGACATGATTGTATTATTGGAGATTATTTTAGTGCAATGCCTAATTCAGTAGTAGGTGGTAATGTACATATAGGTGATAAAGTTTATATGGGCAGTTGTTCTAATATTAGAGAAAAAATAAAAATTACATCTGACGTTATAATAGGAATGAATGCAGGTGTAGTTAAAAATATAGAAGAATCCGGAATTTATGTTGGCGTTCCGGTCAAAAAAATAAAATGAAACATGAATAGATTTTTAGAAATAGGTAGAAAACATGGTACAGATAAGGTTTATCTTCATAATTACCATGAAATATATCCACAATATATTGAAAAACATTATAATTCAGAAGGTGGAATGGTAGAAGTTGGACTTTTAGGAGGAGCTTCTCTTAAATTATGGTTAGAACTTTTTCCAAACATGCACATTTATGGGTTAGATATTAATCCTCCCATGGGTATAGAAAGACATGAAAGGTATACACTTATAAAAACAGACCAAAGTATACAGTCAGACTTAGATAATGCCTTTTCTAAAATAGAACACCCAATATGGTTTATTAATGACGATGGTTCTCATATCCCTGAACATCAACTATTAACATTTAATACGCTTTTTCCAAAATTAGAAGTAGGAGGGGTTTATATTATTGAAGATATTGAAACATCTTACTGGACACAACATGGTCTATACGGATATACTACAAGATATGGTTTAGGACATCCTAAAAGCATAATTGAAATATTTAAAAAATCAATAGATGGTGTTAATCATAGATATTTATTGAATCCAGATTTTAGTGTAGTAAAACATCAAAAACAATTTCATAGTATTACATTTGCACAAAACTGTATTATAATTGTAAAAGGTGAAGAAAAGAATTATCCTTATCCACATGAACGTAATTTATAATTTTTGAAACAAATTTATTTATTTACATATAAATCTGTAAATAAATAAATTATTCAAGATGAAATTACAAATCGATCGCATAGACCAGCATGCATTTACAAGTTTTGTTAATAGACTAAAGTTAATAGACTCTTTTATCTATTTCAAAATTAAAGATGGTCAAGTTATTTCTACAGCATATTTACCACAAAGAGATGCTGTAAAACACCATTCAGTTCCTTTTGAAAGTATCTTTCAAACTAATGAGGTTCCTCAATTAGATAAGGAATTAAAGGTTGCATTTTTTGATGCAGGAAGAATCATTGAAGCTTTTAAACAATTTGAACACGACGCAATTCGTTGTGAAATTGAGTTTATAGAAAATGATCAGGACTTAGTTGCTTCTACTTTTAGAATTTACAACGACGAGTTAGAAATTACTCTAGCATGTTCTGAACCATCTCTAGGTTTTAAAGATCTTACAACAGATCAAATCAATGCAATTTTTGCAAAAGCTCCAGATTCTTTTCAATTTGGAATTGATAATCACACTATCAACAAGCTTAAATCTCTTTTTAATCTTGAAAAAGATGAAACATTCGATATTAAATCAAATGGAAGAGGTGTTGAAGTTAAAGGTAAGACTTTTAACGTATTAGTTAGCCAATCAGCAGAAGGTGACGGCGGAGCAACACTATATAAAAAATACTTAGCATTATTAGATAAAGAAGAATACAATGTACACGTTTCTTCAAGCAAAGTAGTTTTTGATTCTAATGAATCAGATACTTTATTGACAATCTCAACTTGTCAAACTGCGTAATATATGATAGCAGAAACTGTAGAAAATAACATCGATAATTTATCTAAAGAAGAATTAGAAGCACTTGCTACTGAATATGACATCATGAGCAATAAGTATACTGCTTATGAACAAGCCGTAAAACTTTCATTGAACAGTATCTATGGCGCATTCGGTAACAAGTGGTTTCACTTCTTTGATATTAATATTGCAGAATCAATTACTCTTCAAGGACAAAATGCCATTATTTATTCAGAAACAGTATTGAACAAATACTTTAATGAATTTTGGCATAAAGATGAAAAATTACATGAAGAGCTTGGAATTAAAGTAAAAGGTCGGCTACATAAGCCAGCTGTAATTTATATTGATACTGATTCTAATTATGTACAGTTTGGTGAAATGTATGAATCAGTAGAGTGGCTTGATGAGTCTAAAAAAATGGATGTTACAACATTTACATTAGAGGTTTATAATCGTAGAATTAAGGAATTTATTTCTTTAGCAATGAAAAAATACGCAGTTGTACATAATACAGATAATTTTTTAGTATTTGAATTAGAGTCAATTGCATATTCTGGAATTTGGATGAAAAAGAAAAAGTATATCCAAGACATTGCATGGGAAGATAAGCTTTCTGTAAAAGATAGACATCCTTCTCTTAAAAAGATTAAAACAATTGGTTATGATACTATTCAAAGTTCTACTCCATTATTCGCAAGACAAAAATTAGTAGAAGCACTTAAGCTATTGTTTACAAAGGGAACTACTCCAGGTCCAGTTGAATTACAGGAAATGGTACAATTTTTAAAACAATGTAAAACTGAATTTAAACTAGTTAACATTGATGATATTTCTTTTAATAGAAGAACTAATAACATTCAACAGTATATTATCGATGACAATAAAGAGTTTCAAATTGGACTTAAATGTCCACCAAATGTAAAGGCTGCAGGTTTTTATAACTATCTTTTAAACAATAATTCTAAATATAAGAATAAGTATAAGATGATAGCAAATGGTGAAAAGCTTAGGATCTATAATACAAAACACCCTATTTGTGACACATTTGCATATTTACCAGGAGAACATCCATATGAGATAGCACCTGAAATAGACTACGATACTCAATTTGGAAAATGCATGATTGATCCAATTAACAGAGTTCTTAAAGCTATAGGTTTACAAGAACTAGACACAAACTTAATATACGCAAGCGCATTATTTTAAAATGAAAAACTTAAAAGAAAAAATAAAAGAGCTAATTAAACAATTTCCAAACAATTACGAATTAGGAGAACAAGTAAGAATGCTTTTTAATAAAATAAAAAAAGATGAAACTGACTAAAAAGGAAGAAGAAATATTAAAAGAATATCTTAAAATTCAAAATAAATTTAATATTTTAAAAAATCACATGGATCAAATTAAAGATGATGCAAATGGTTTAATAGAAGAACTAGAAAAAATTAGAAATAAAGAAAAAGCTTTATTCGAAAAAATAAACAAAAACAATGGCAAAAAAGAAAGTTGAATTTAATTTCAGTGATATTAACGCTGAATTAGCAAGCATAAATCCATTAGGAAGCGTAATGGAAAATAGTGATTTTAGTGAAGTTACAGAATATATTGACACCGGTAATTATCATTTAAACGCATGTGTAAGCGGTAGTCTCTTTGGAGGTTGGCCAAATAGTAGAACATGTGCATTAGCAGGTCCTTCTGGAACAGGTAAAACTTTCCTCATATTAAATAGTGTAAAACGTGCAATCGACATGGGTTACAATGTTATTTTTTATGATAGTGAAGCGGCTGTTGATAAACAATTAATGACAAAGTTTGGAATTGATTTAGCTAAGGTTAATTATCAACCAGTAAATACTGTACAGGATTTTAGACATTCGATCACAACGATCACAACTAAAATGCAAGAAGTAAAAAGAACAGGTGGCACAGTACCTAAGGTTATGATTATTCTTGATAGTGCTGGAAACTTAGCAACTCAAAAAGAAATTAACGATGCAGTTAGTGGTAGTGAAAAGGCTGATATGACAAGAGCCAAAATTCTTAAATCTATTTTTAGAATTATTATGACTCCATTGGCAGATCTTAAAATACCTTTCTTATTTACTAACCACACTTATATGACACAAGGCTTTATTGCACAACAAATAGCAGGTGGAGGTACAGGTCCTGAATATGCAGCATCTATTGTTTTATTCTTAAATAAAGCACAGCTTAAAGAAGGTACTGAGAAAACAGGAATTATAGTTACGGCGAAACCAAACAAAAACAGATTTGCAAAGCCAACTCCAATTAAATTTCATTTACACTTTACTCAAGGAATGAATCCTTATGTAGGTCTTGAACAATATGTTTCATGGGATGTTTGTGGAGTTGATAGAGGAAGTTTTGATAAAAATGGAAAACCTGAAATTAAGGCAACTTCAAGAACTTGGATATGTAAGCACTTAGATAAGCCAGTCTCAAATAAAGACTTCTTTACTGAAAAGGTATTTACAAAAGAAGTACTTGAAAAAATTAATGAGCACATTCAGCCACTGTTTAATTATAGTGCAATGTCAGAAGACGTTGATGTTGACGCAATATTAGAAGAGACTACAGAATGAGTTTACAATTAAACGAAGATAAGCTTCCTATTAAATATATTTTAGGAATACATGAAACTTTACCCGAATATCCAGATGGGTTTGATATTTTATATGAAAAAATAAGAAGGCATATTGGAGATACTAACCACAATTTCACAAAACACGCAAGTATGAAATATCATTTAAAAAACGCAGATCCAGAAAGAGTGGATAAAGCTTTAGCAGAACTAGTTAAAGAGGGTTACATTGAACCTGTAAATGAAACAAAAGGCAAGGAGTCATATAAAATAATAAATAACCCGTTCGAATAAACTATTATGGAATTTAGCCAAGATTATGAAAAAATGTTTTTTAGGTTTTCATTAGAAAAACCTAAATATTTACAGGCAATTAAGACAAGTTTTTATTCATCTGAAGAGATTGATATACTTTCAACTCTTGCTCTTAAGTTTTTTATGAAGTTTAATGAAACACCTTCAAAAGAACAATTAAGACTTCTTGTTAAAAATGCAAAAGCGGCTAAAGATAAAATTAGTGATAGTATAATTAATTTAATATTTGAAGTAGACCTAGATCAATATGATGAAGAGTGGCTAACATCTACTGCAGAATCATGGATCAAATGGAGAAACTTTGATACAACTCTTATTGACACTATTGAGTTTATTAAAACAACAACTGTAACTCCTGAAAATACTGATCATATAATTACAAAGGTTAAGACATTAATAAATGAAAGAAATAATCTTACATTTAACAGTGATCTTGGTCTTGACTTTTTTGATGCAGAATCACATGATCAAAAAGAGACAGATAAAGTAAGTACAGGATATAACTTTTTAGATAGAGTATTAGGCGGAGGATATGACAAAGGCGGTAATTTAGTAGTTTATGCGGGTGAACAGAATATTGGTAAATCCATTTTCTTAGCAAATGATGCAGCTCAATTTGTTAAGATGGGAACCAACACTGCCGTCATCACCGCTGAAATGGCAGCACATAAATTCGTAAAAAGAATAGGTGCTAATCTTTTAGGTATTAATATTAGTGACTATAATGAAAAAGGTAAAAATAAAGAATTCATTAAAAGAAAATTAGAAACAGTAGGAAATGGGTTTACACCCCCAGGTAGTCTACATGTTAGACAATTCCCAACGTCTCAAGCTACTGTGCTTGACATTGAAGCCTACCTTGCACAAATTGAAGAAGAAAAAGGAATTAAACTAGGTGCAGTTGTAATCGATTATATTAATATCCTAGCAAATTATAGAAATCAAAATACTGAAAATACCTATATGAAAATCAAGCAAATTGCAGAAGATCTTAGAGCAATGGGTATTAGAAATAATTGGCTAATCGTTACAGCAACTCAAATTACAAGAAGTGGTTACAACTCTTCAGATATTACAATGACCGATATTGCAGAATCTGCAGGTCTTTCTCATACTGCCGATGTTATGCTTGGAATTATTCAAGATGATATTATGAGAGCAGCAAATGAATACAGATTAAAAGTCCTTAAAATCAGAGATGGTGAAGGCAAGGGAACAAAATGCAAGTTAGATATTAACTACTCATATATGAGATTAATGGAAACTGAAGAAATAACAATGAGTAATTTACACGCAATATAGATATGAGAAATAAGCAAGATAAAATATTTGACAATAATTTTGAAGCTCCGGACACGGAGGGTAAGGGATCTATTAATTTTGATTTAGACCCATCAGTAAGAGGTAATCTTTCAGAAGAAGAAAACATACACTATGAAATATTAGCTAGAGATATACATGATCTTATTGAAAATTCAAGATTTAAAAAATTCAACGAAATAGATGATTTTACTAGCGTAGCTCGTCTTAAAAAAATAGATATTAATGAAGTGTATGGTTTTATGGTAGATGAACTGCTTAAAAAATATTCAAGAATTGACTTATTTTCTGAACTATGCAACTACTTTAATATACCTCCAAATAAATTTTATAACTCATTATCAAACGTTTATAAAGAAGATTTAATTACAGAATTAGATAAAAAAACAGGTATACTTTCTAAAAAGAATATTAATAAACTTTTTTAAATGATTAAGACAGGTGTTTTAAGTAAACCCGTAAAAAGGGTGTGGGTATTAGGCGATCTTCATTTTGGAGTTAGGTCTAATTCAATGGAATGGTTACAGATTCAGAAAGATTTTTTTGAAGAAGTATTCATTCCTAATTTAAAGAAACACGTGAAGCCAGGAGATGTTTTGGTACAGGTAGGCGATACGTTTGATAACCGCCAGAGTATAAACATCAAAGTTTTAAATTATGCCATGGATTTATTCGAGAGGCTAGGTGAAATATTACCAGTCCATGTAATTTGTGGAAATCATGATATTTGGGCTAAGAAAACAAATGAAATTACTTCAATTGATACTCTTAAATGGATCCCAAATGTACAAGTTTATACAGATCCTATTGAATATGTTTGGAATGATAGAAAGATATTGTTAATGCCATGGAGAAGAGATTCAGCACATGAAGCTGAAACATTAGCAGACTATCCACAGAGTGAAATTGTATTTTGCCATTCAGAAGTTAGAGGTATTTACTTAAATTCAAAAGTAAAAAACCAACACGGTAATGAGACAAATATTTACTCAAAATATACAAGAGTTTATAGTGGCCACATTCACTTTAGACAAGAGAAAGATAAATTGTTAATGGTAGGAGTTCCTTATGAATTAACAAGATCAGATATGAATAATCAAAAAGGATACGATCTTGTAGACTTAAAAGATATGAAAGAAACATTCTTTCCAAATAATCATTCTCCAAGATTCTTAAGGTATAATATAAAAATGTTATATGATATGCCATTAGAAAACTTTAAGGCACAGATTAAAAATAATTTTGTAGATTTATATGTACCTTCTGAAATTGCAACATCGTCTGCGCTTTCTAATTTAATTAATAAGGTACAAAAGATTGGAAGAAGGATTGAGCCAAACATTTATCAAGAAGATAACTTTATAGACAAAGACTTATATGACTTAGATGAGATAGAAGAAATGCAAAAGAGCTATAGTGTTATGGGACTTTGTGAAAAGTATGTAGAATCTTCAACATTTGATAAAAAGCTTAAGAAACAAATTAAAGATAAATTAAATCAACTTTATAATAGTTGTGTAAATAATTACGATTTAAACGATGAAAATTAATAGCATAGAATTTAAGAATTTTGCAAGTTATGGTAATCAAGCTCAAAAAATAGAGTTTGAAGATCAAGCACAATTGTATTTAACATTAGGTAAAAACGGACATGGAAAAACTACAATTGCAAATAGTATTATATATGCACTATATGGTAAGGTTGAAGGTGTAAAACTTGCTGACTTGCCAAATAGAATTAATAAAGAATTGTGGGTTAAAATAAACTTACAATGCAAGCATATGAATGTTGAAATCGAAAGAGGGTTAATGCCAAATCGATTTAAGGTTTTAATTAATGGCGTAGAGTTTGATAAAGCAGGTAAAAAATCTGTACAAGAATATTTAGAAGATGAGATATTTGGAATACCATATCATGTATTTAAAAACATTATTATTTTAAGTATCAATGACTTTAAGTCTTTTTTAACAATGAACAATCATGATAAAAAACAAATTATTGATAGAATGTTTGGTTTTTCAGTTTTAAATGATATGTTTAAGAATGTTAAAGAAGAGCGTAAGCAAATTAAAATGGAAATAGACTCTTATGATTCTGAACTTAATCAGATTATGGAATCAATTTCTTCAGTTAGACTTAAACTAAATAATCTTGTTGAAGAGTCTCATAAAAAAGATAAAGAAAAGGTTGAAGCATTAAAGGATGAGCTATTAGATCATGGAGATAATGTTAAAAAATTAAACGAAGCAAGAAGTACAATAGATGGTAAAATACAAACTATAAATGATAAAGCAGGTAGCATGGGTATTCAGCAGCGAGATCTTGAACGAGAGAATCAATACCTACAGAAAAAAATTGAATTGTACGAATCCGGCTTTTGTGGCTCATGTGAAACAAAGCTAGATACAGATTGGCACCATAAAAAAGGAGATGAGTTTAAGACGCAGATTGAAAGCAATAATGAAAACTCTGGCAAATTAAAAGAAGATATTACAAAAGCTGAAGAAAAAGTAGGAGACTTAAGAAGTAAAAGAAAACAAGTTGAAACAAGAATTAACAACTTAAGATATTCTATTAAAGACATTAAAGATGAATTAATTAAAATTAAAGAGTCTACTCAAGACGAAAATCAATTTCAACACTTAAAACAAATTATTGCAGAGTTTGAAAAGTCAGAAGGACAAAAGTCAGGGAAGAGAGAAGAGATAGCACAACAAGATGCATTTATGACGATCTTAGAAGAAGTCTTAGGAGATGATGGTGTAAAGAATCTTGCAGTACAAACAATATTACCAGGCTTAAATGCTAATATTGCAATGATGGCTCAAACAATGCACCTTCCATTTCATATTAGATTTGATGATAAGTTTGATTGTATTATTAATCACTTAGGAGAAGATATAAATCCTCTAACACTTTCAACAGGTGAAAGAAAGAAGGCAGATTTTATAGTTATTATTGCTATTATTAAAATATTAAAACTAAGGTTTCCACAGCTTAACCTTATGTTTTTAGATGAGTTGTTAAGTTCAGTCGATCAAGATGGAGTCTATAATGTACTTAAAATTCTTAATGAAGTAATTAAAGAAAATGGACTAAATACGTTTGTTATTAATCACACTGAATTGCCGCATGAGATCTTTGATCAGAAAATACAAATTCACAGAGAGAATGGATTCTCAAAATTTACTATTGAAAAAATTGAGTGATATATAATAAATGGCAACATATAACTTAAAATACAATAGAGACGACAGTGTTATTAGACACCTTATAGTAGGCCTCTTAGCTGACTTAAATAAAAAGGTTAGATTTTATAGACAGCT